>JAEEGK010023664.1_pt1 | contig 12789 bp, 6 predicted proteins | sample 8958771 | NCBI WGS metagenome assembly JAEEGK01 (sample SAMN16246547, study PRJNA631951) | gut metagenome | biome: gut microbiome; feature: rumen; material: SC-attached | host: Bos | place: Iran: Karaj | collected 2018-10 | reverse complement strand
AGTTGTATTAGGGATTTGGGGATTGGGGATTGGGGATTGGGGCTTGGGCCCAATCCCCAATCCCCAATCCCCAATCCCCAATCCCCAATCCCCAATCCCCAATCAAATATCTATTTTTGAATTTTAAAAAATTTATTTCATTAATTAATTTTATTAATTTCAATTAATTTTTTATAAAAATATTTAAATTTAACATAAAATTAATTCCATAATAAAAAATTTTATTACATTTTTTTTTTTTTGGGATTAATAAAATTTTATATGATTAAATTAAAATTTGACTATTTTTCTGTTGAAATTTTTTAATTAATTAACTCATTATTATATAGATTTTAACATATATTATATAATCAATCATATAATTAAATAAAATTTCATATAATTCTAAATAAAAAAGTAAACAATTGAATTTGTTGAAATAATGGAAGAATATGAAGTAGAAAAAATAATGGATAAAAGATATAAAAATGGAAAAATAGAATATTTAATAAAATGGGTAGGTTATCCTATTACTGAATGTACATGGGAACCTTTGTGTAATTTAACAAATATAAAACCAATGATAAAGGAATTTGAAGAATCAATTTATAATGCTTATAGTGATGAATCTAATACTGAATATTATTTAATCGGAAAAAAAAGAGAAAATATTAATAATTCTCCAATTAAGTATGAATATTATGAAGGAAAAGTTGATGAAAATAAAAAAAGAAGCCACAATAAAATATTTTATATTAATAATAATTATAAAAGTGTTTATACTATTAAAAAAGAAGATTCCCAATTATTGGCTGTTGTTTTATTTGAAGAAAATGGAATTTTAAAGAAAATTACTATTCCAACTCAAGAATTAAGAAAAGTTAATCCAGATATTTTAATTGATTTTTATGAGGAAAGAATTAAATTTTCATAATATTTTTTTTATTTTATTAAAAAATCAGCTAATTATTAAAATATTTTATTAATTTCATTTTTTACTTTTTAATTTTATAAATTATTTTTATAAATAAAAACGAAAAATACTTATTAAATCTATCAAATCCAAAAGAAATTGATAGTTAATAATTAGAAAGAGAACAATTTCCAAAAATTGAAAAAGATATTTTTATTTTATTTTTAATTTATTATAATTTAAATTACTAATTATAAATAAAAACAGAAAAAAATAATAACAATTTCCTTTCTTTTCAAAAATAATAATTCTTTCACAAATTTTATTTCATAAAAAAATTAAGAAAAAAAATACTTCAATAATTTAAAAAAAGTAAAAAAAATGATAGATAAAGTACAAAATGAAAGTATAAATGAAAAAGAAAATAAAAATTCTTTAGCTTTAAAAATAACAGATTTTGATATTTCAAAAGATCGTCCAATTCCACATGATGTTTCTTTAGATTATCATACAGATGATAATAGTCTTTTTTCAATAGAAATAATAATAATTCCATTAATTTATTATAATCCTACGGACAAAAAAAAATACTCTTGGGAAGTCAGAAAAACTTATAAATCATTTAGAAATTTATTAGATTTTATTGAAGAACTTCTTCCAACAAAAAAACATTTTTTATCTTTAGGAAAAAAAAAATATAAAAAAAATTTAATTAAAATTAGAAAAGAAAAAGAAAAAACATTACCTTTAAATTATAAAGAAGTATTTTATAGAATGTATAGAATGAATTTTTCAAAAATGAAATTAGTTCCTCAAAATCAATTAACAAATTTTATAGAAATGATAATTAATTCTTTTTTATATACATATTATACAATAAAAGAATTTTTTGAAATATCAAATCATTCATTTTTAACATATAATAATGGTTTAAAACCAAAAGAAGGGGAAATGTTAAAGCAAGCAGAATATACAACATGTCAAATGACTTTTATTGATCTTTGTCATTGTATAAAAGGAATTTGTTGTGCTGGAAGAAAGAGATATTGGTTCTTATTAAAAACTGATATGATTTGTTATTTAGATTCATCAAGTTCAAAAATTGGAAAAGGAGCTTTTTGGTTTGATCAAGTCACTAAAATTCATAAGTCTAAAAATATGATTATTTTAAAAAACTCTATTCATAAATTAAAATTAATTTTTGAAGAAGAATTTCAAAGAGATTTATGGTTTAATGAAATTAGTTGGAGAATTGAGAAAATTATTAAAAATTATCAAGGAAATATTTTTCATAGTTTTGTTTTAGAAAAACAAAAATGTAAATGTGATTGGTTTATTGATGGAAAAGATTATTTTTTAGATTTGAAAAATAAATTATTAAAAGCAAGAGAAAGCGTATATATTGCTGATTGGTGGTTGAGTCCTGAATTATTTTTACAAAGACCAATAAATTTAGATACATATAAAAATTTAAATATAGGAGAATCAATGAATTTAGAAAATCATAATATTTCTAGATTATGTGATATTTTAAAGAAAATAGCTGAAAAAGGAGTAAAAGTATATATATTAATATATAAAGAAGTTTCTTTAGCATTAAATTTAAATTCAAAACATTCAAAAACATTTTTAGTGAATTTACATCCTAATATAAAAGTATGTCGTCATCCTAAAAAAAGTTTTGACTTACTTTGGTCACATCATGAAAAATTAGTTATTATTGACCAACAATATGCATATGTTGGAGGATTAGATTTATGTTGGGGAAGATATGATTGTCATAATCATCCAATTATAGAAACTTATAATGATGAAAATATATATTATTATCCAGGAATTGATTATAATAATGCAAGAATTCGAGATTTTGAAAATGTAAATAATTATTTAAAAGAAAGTATAAATAGAAATATGGTAAAAATGCCTTGGCATGATATTCATTCTTGTATTCAAGGACCTGCTGTTTTAGATATTGCTAGACATTTTATTGAAAGATGGAATTATAGTAAAAGTAGTGAAAATACTGAAGGTATTACTGATATTAAAACTATTTATTCTAGGAGAATGTCTATTGGGAATAATTTTTTTAAAGGTTTTCTAGGTAATGCTATTCAACAAGTAATGGAAAGAGATAAAAAGAATAATAATAATAATAAAAAGGAGGACAATGAGAGTAATGATAAAATTAAGGAAAATATAAAAGATATTGAGAATAATAATATTAAAGAAAAGTTAAATTATGGAATTTTTAGTAATGCAAGTAATTTAAATAGTAGTAATAATATTTTGAATAACAACAGCTTTGGTGAAAAAGAAACAAATAATATGAATGAAATTAATATTAGTCAAAATAGTAATGGGGATTTTTCTTTTAAAGATGTAGGAAGTAACAATGGAACTTCTAAAAATTCTATAAGTAAAAGACAATTAAAAGATAATTCTTCTAGAAATAGTAAAAATTTAAATAATGATATTGATACCAATAATAATAATACAATGAATAATATTAAAGTAAAAAATTCAAATGCTTTACTTTTTATAAATGGTTTTAAAGAAAATTTAAAAAATATAAATAGTAGTAATAGAAATAGTGATAAACAAAATAAATTAAAATTAAATTTATGGGGAAAAGTAAATGCAAAAAGAGAAAAAAAATTAAATAATGGATTAGATAATAATTTTAATAAAGAAACAAAAAGAACTCAAAATATATTTATAAAAGAAAAAAAATTAACAAATGGAATTTCATCAGAAATAATAACAAATAATACTAATTCAAATATGTTAGATTTAAATTATTCAAATAATCGTCGTAGTTTAATAGAGATAGACGAAAACAAAAGAAATGAAGAAGCAAATTTTGATTTTGTAACAAAATTATCAACTCATAAAAGTCATGAAACAGAAAAAAAAGAGAATAAAAAAAGAACAGATTATTATGAATTATTAAAAAATGGATTTAAAAAGAAATTAAAAAATTTTAAATTAATTAAACCAAACTTTGAAGAAACAACATTAATAAATAATATAAATTTACAAAGTTATCAAGTTGAATTTAAAGCAAGTGAAATAAAAATGTCATGTCAATGTTTAAGATCTTTAAGTTATTGGTCAGGAGGTTTAAATAAAACTGAAACTTCAATTTTAAATGCTTATTATTATTTAATAGAAAAAAGTGAGTATTATATTTATATAGAAAATCAATTTTTTATATCAAAAAGTTTTACAGATGAAGAGTATCACGAAATTGGAGCTTCAGTTTCAAATTTAATTATAAATGAAATTGCTTTAAAAATAAGAGAAAGAATAATTAAAGCATATAAAGAAAAAAAAAAATTTCGAGTAATGATTTTTATACCTTTATTACCTGGATTTGCAGGAAATGTTCAAGAATCAAGTACATTACAAATAATATTAAAATTTACTTATAAAACAATTGCTAGAAATAATGGTTTAAGTTTAATAGAAAAATTAAAAGAATTACTTGATGAAAACAATCCAGAATTATTTAGACAATATATAGCTTTTTTTTCTTTAAGAAATCATGATAGATTAAACGGAATTCCTGTAACGGAATTAATATATATTCATTCTAAATTAATGATAATTGATGATAAATATGTTATAATGGGAAGTGCTAATATTAATGATAGATCAATGATAGGTGATAGAGATTCTGAATTTGCTGTATTATTTAAAGATGAAAATGAAAGTGAGAATTATAATTCAATAATGAATGGTGAAAATTATAAAGCTTCTACTTTTGCAAAAAAATTAAGAATGAATTTATTGAAAGAACATTTAGGAATTGAAAACGATGATGAAAATTTTAATTTATTAAATGACCCTTTAAGTGATGAAATTTGGGATTTAATTAATAATACTGCTAAGGTTAATACTGAAACTTATAGAGATATATTTAATTGTTATCCTGATGATAAATTTGTTTATTTTAAAGATATACCTAATAGGAAAGATTACACAGAAGAAGATATAGGAAAAATGATTGAAAAATATAATTTATATAAAAATAATTTTAAAGGACATATTGTTGAGTTTCCCTTAGAATTTTTAAGTAAAGAAATTTTAGAAAGAAATTTTTTTTCTGCTGAAATGTTTGTTCCTATTAAAAATTTTGTTTAAATTTTATATATAAAATTATAAGGTATAATATAATGATTTTTTAATAGAATTAATGTTATAATTATATATTAATAATTATTTTATTTTAATATAATATCAGTTAATTTAATTCTTTTATAAAAAAATATAAATATGAATATGACAGAAATTTCAAATATTATACAAAAAGAAATTTCTTCTCAATTTATAAAAATTAAATCTTTTATAATTGAATTTATTCAATATTTTAATCTAAAGATCATTTATTTATCAAATGAAATTAAGAAAATTAATATGAATTCATCATCAAGTGATTTATCACAAAAAATAGAAAAATTGAAAGAATTTTTGAATTCTAAAATTATATCTATCCCAAATAATGATAATAATTTTAGTGAAAAAAAATATGATTTTCAAAATATACTAGAAAATATTATTAATTCTCAATTTGATAGAATAGAAAAAAAGAATAACTTTGCAGAAATAAAACAATTAATCATAAATTATAATGATATTAATAATAAAATTCTGGAAGGTATAAATATTTTGAATTCTGAAATTAGTTTAAATAAACCACATTCTGTTTTTTCTGTTCTTGAAAAAAATAATGATAATAAAAAAGAAATGAATGAAAAAGAAAATCCAAAAGAATTATATAAAAAATTATTAATGAAAGTAAAAGAGAGAATGAATGAGTTGGGATTAAATATAATAGAAGGTAATTTAAAAAAAAATATAAAAGAATTTTTAGAAAAAAAAGATAATTTCCAAGAAAAAGAACACTTAAATGAATTAATAGACTATATCATTAATAAAAATAGTTAATAAAATATCATATTTAAAACATTAAAAACTTAAAGAAAAACAAAAAGTATTTTGAGGATTGGGAGTACTATATTTTTTTTTAAAATATAAACATGATTTTTAATATTTAATTATTTATTTTATTTTTTTTATAATGTATTTCCAATTTTTATTTTTTATATTCTATTTATATTTTTCTTTATATCATATTTTTATTTTTTCACTAATTTTTATTGAACTAATTTATATATTTATATTTTATTTTTTTAATTAATCTAAAAATATTCTATTCTTTTATTAATTTATTTTCTTTTACTATGAATTAATATATTTTTATTTAAGTAATTATAATTTAAATAAAATGATATAAAATACATAATCTAATTTAATTATATTAATAAATGAATACATCAGGCTTAAACAAATCAGGAGTAAATCAATCTCAAAATATGGGCTCAACAAGTTTTAAAACTAATCAAAATTTAGAAAGATTGGAAAAAATATCTCAAAAATTAAACAACATTCATTTCAATATTGAAAACGATAAAAACACAAAATACGAAGAAGTAGAATCACGATTAGCATCATTAGATGAGAAATCAATGGAATCAAATGAAATGACATTTAAAACATTTAATCAAATAAAAGAACAAATATCTAATATAATTCAAAATATTGAAGAAGATAGACAAAGATTTGAACAATCATATGAAGAAAGAACACAATATATTTCTAATTTAGAAACAAAATTAAGGCAAAAATTAAATAATGAAGCAAAAGAAAGAGAAGATATGCAAAACAGATTAGTTAATCAAATTGATGATAGATTTAACATTTTAAAAAATGAATTAGCAAAAGAAGAAAGAAATAGAAATGAATCAATTGAAAATTTCAAATTTTATTTAGAAACTGAAGTACCAAAAATTGTAGAACAAATGAAAAATGAACAAAGTGATCGTGAGGAAGGTGATAGTACTTTAAATAAGATGATAGATGATGAATTTATGAAATTAAATTCTCTTGTTAGTAGTGAAAAACAAGCAAGAGAGGAAACTGAAGAAGCTTTTCTTGATATGTTAAGAAGTATTATTAATAAAATTAAAAGTGAATTAGAAAATGAAAAAAAACAAAGAGAAGCCACTGAAGAAAATTTACTCACTTTATTAGAAGAAACATGTAAAAAGTTAGATTTAGCTTGTGGAATTTCGAAATAATTATTAGTTTTTCTTTTTTTATTTAAAAATTTCTAACTAAACTTAAATTTTTTTGAAAGATAATATTGATTTGTGTAATATATTTTTATAATTTATGAAAATAAATTATTTTATTATGTTCCAAAAATATTAATTAATAAAATATTACAAAATAATTAAAATAAAAAATAAAAATGAAACTTAATAGAAGATATAGTAATACTGGTAGAAAATTAAATGATAGTATTAGATCAAGTCGTCCTTTTACAACAGCATCATTACAAAAATTATCAAATTCAAAAGATAAATTTCCTTCAATATATAATAATCGATTACAAAAAAGTTATAATTTATCGAAAAAATTTTCTGTTCAACATCCTCATTGGGAAAAAGAACAATTATTAGATAGATGTATTAAATTACAAAGTCAATTAAATGATTTAAATGAACAATATAAACTTTTAAAGAAAGAAAATCTGACACAAAAAAAGAAGATAAAAGAACAAAATGATGAATTAAATAAATATAATAATATTCAATTAGAAGAAGAAAAGAATGACACAAATGAAGATAAAAATTTAGAAGAAAAGAATGAAATGAAAGAAGAAAAAAAAGAAAAAGAAGAAAAAGAAGAAAATGAAGAATATGAAGAATATGAAGATAAAGAAAATGAAGAAAATGAAGAAAATAAAGAAGATGAAAAAAGTAAAAAAAATGAAAATAACAAACAAACTCTAAATAAAAGTTTTTATGAAAAAATAGAAATATTAACTGAAAAAGATCTAGAAGAAATAACAAATAAAGAAAATTTAAAAGAAGAAAAAGAAAAAGAAGAAAAAATGAGATTAATAAGTGAAGCATTAATATCAAATTTGAAAATGAGATGTAAAGAATTAGTTAAAGAAAATCAAGAAAAAGAAGAAGAATTAAAGAATGTAAAAAATAAAATGAAATCATCAAAAATAAGTGAATTAGAAAGAGAAAGAGATATTTATGCTGAAGAAATGAATATTATTAAAAAGAAATTAGAAGAAGCTTTAAATAAAGTTGATTTTTATGAAAAAAGAGAAGAAGAAATAGATAAGTTAATGAATAAAAATAAAAAAAAAGATAAGAAAATACAAGATTTAAGTAAAAAGAATTATGATAATGTACAAAAAAATGAAAAAAAAATAATGGAACTTGAAAAAGAATTAGAAAATAAAGATAAAGAAATAATGATTTTAGAAAGAGATTTATTAAAAAAGACTTTAAAAGAACAATTAGAACATCAAAGAGAAGAAAGGAATAAATTAGTAAAAGAAAATGATAAGAAATTAATTAAATATAAGGCATTAAAAAAAGAAGATGAAATGATAAAACAAAATATTGAAAATATTAAAATAAATAGTAGAATTAATCCACATGGTATAATTCAAAAAAATAAAGAAAAAGAAGAAAAAAAAGAAGTAAAAAAAGAAGAAAATAAAGAAAAAGAAGAAGAAGAAGATGATTCTAATAAAGAATTGTATCATTTATATATAGAAATGAAAAAAAAAAAAATACTTAATACACAACTATTTATTAATTATGCTTTAAAACCATTGTCAGATTTAAATTCAGTGGATGATAATAAATTATATTATGCTAATGGTATTGTCCAATTATTAAATGTTGATACAAAAGAAGGTAAAAGTTTAATATTAGATTATGCTAATAAAAGTTTCGATGGAGTAAAAAAATTAAATGAAATTAAAAAGGAACAAATCAAAGAATTAAATTATTTATTTCAGAAAAATAAAAAACTTTTAAGTGAAGAAGAATACATTGATTTTATTTCTCAAAAAAATTTAAAATATGATAAAGTAAAAAAAATTTTTGAGAAATATGACAATGATAATAAAGGGAAGGTTAGTTTCGAAAATATGAGGAAAGGTATTAAAGAATGTGGATTAAATGAAATATCTGAAGAAATTTTATTAGCAGTTAAAGAAGATGAATTTAATAAAATGAATTATAAAATATTACTTGACAAAATTTATGAAGAAGAAGAAGTGGAAAATAAAGAAGAAGAAGAAAATAGAGAAGAAGTGGAAAATAAAGAAGAAGAAGGAAATAAAGAAGAAGAAGGAAATAAAGAAGAAAAGAAAGAAGAAGAAGAAAAGAAAGAAGAAGAAGAAAAGAAAGAAGAAGAAGAAAAGAAAGAAGAAGAAGAAAAGAAAGAAGAACTGGAAAAGAAAGAAGAAGAAGGAAATAAAGAAGAAGAAGAAAAGAAAGAAGAAGAAGGAAATAAAGAAGAAGAAGAAAATTATGTAGAAGGAAATAAAGAAGAAGAAGGAAATTATGTAGAAGTAGAAAAGAAAGAAGAAGAAGGAAATTATGCAGAAGTAGAAAATAAAGAAGAAGAAGGAAATAAAGAAGAAAAGAAAGAAGAAGGAAATTATGAAGAAGTGGAAAACAAAGAAGAAGGAAATAAAGAAGAAAAGAAAGAAGAAGAAGGAAATAAAGAAGAAAAGAAAGAAGAAGAAGGAAATTATGAAGAAGTGGAAAACAAAGAAGAAGGAAATAAAGAAGAAGAAAACAAAGAAGAAGAAGGAAATAAAGAAGAAAAGAAAGAAGAAGGAAATTATGAAGAAGTGGAAAATAATAATTCAATAAAAAAAGAGGAATATGCTGAAGAAAAAAATGAAGATAATGTTGAAGAAAAAAAAAAGGAGGAAGAAAAGAATTTACTTGAAGATAAAAAAGATAATGAAGATAAACCAGAAGATAAAAACCATTCTGAAGATAATGTGAAAAAAGAAGAAAATGAAGATGAAAAAGTAGAATTAGATGATAAATTAAAAAAATTAGCAAAAATAATAAAAGAAGAAGGTGGAAGTCCAAATGAATATTTATCAGTTGTTAAAGAAACAAATAATAAATTAAATGATGGTGAAGAAATTGAAGGAATTAATGCTTATATTCTTTTTGATTTTTTAAAACAAAAAGATATTAATTTAAATGAAAATGAAAAAAAAGAATTCATCAACAGATTTAAGAATGATAATTATAGTGAACAAAATATTATTGATAGTCAAATTTTCCAAAATCAATTATTAGATATGTTAAAAGAAGATATTAAAAATGATGATAAAGATGATTCTATTTTAGATCATGTTCGTGAAGACGTTGGAATTGAAGGATTATAATATTTAAGATAAAATATTTTTTTAAAAATTATTTTATTTATACTTTTTTGGCTTGTCAATTTCATTTATTTCATCTTCTTTCTTTTCTCCATTTCTTTGTTATTTCTTTTTATTTTATTTCAATTTAATTCAATGTTTTTATTATTTTTTTGAAAATTATTAAAAATACTTTTTAATTAAAATTTTTAAACATTTTTTTCATGCAAAATTTAAATTATCAATCTTGTAATAATTTTTCTACTTATACGAACCCAAATTTTTACTCTGATTCAAATAGTTATGATAATTATCAAAATATGTCAAATGAAAAATATAAAATGAAAATTATGGAAAAAGACAAAACAATTTTTGATTCTTCTAAAATAATTAAAGAAAATGAAAAAACGATTGATAATTTAAAGAGAGAAATTGGAAATAAAGAAGATATTATACAAAATTTAAAAGAAAACATTCAATCTCTAAATCTAAAAATTCAAAATTTTGAAAATATTTTAAATAAAAAGAATGATGAATATCAAGAAATAAAAAATAACTCAGAAGAAACAGTTAATAATTATTTAATTGAGAAAGAACAATTAATTAAGAAAATAAATGATTTAGAAAATGTTATTCAGAATCAAGATAAAAATATTAAGAATACATATAATGATTTTCTAAAATTTGAAAAAAATAATAAAGATTTACAAATAGCTTTAAATGATAAAAATTCTGTTATAAATAAATATGAAAATGTTGTTAATCAACTCAAAAATGAAAATAAGCAAATTCCTTCTTTAAAAAGACAAATTTCTGATTTTGAAAATGTAATTAATAGTTGTAGAAATGATATAACAAATATTAAAAAAGAAAATGAAAAATCAAATGAAGAAAAAAGAGATTTAATTGAAAAAATGAATGAACTAAAAAAAGAAAATTTAAAGAATAATAATAATGAAAAAATTATATTGCAATTAAATTCTCAAATTGAAAATATGAAATTTGATTTAGAAGGAAAGAAAAAAGAATATCAAAAATTAATGTTAAAAAATGAAATGTTAGAAAAAGAAACAGAAAATTTAGCCAAAATAATTGGAAATAATTTATTAGAATTTAAAAATTACTTAGAAGGAATTGATATGAATATTAATTCATCAAATAATAATTTATCAAAAATTAGAAATCCAATTTCAAGTGATATTGATTCAAATTTATTATTAAAAAATAATTATTTATCTAAAAGTATTGAATCTCTTAAAGGAACAGTAATTAATATTATAAATAAAAATTTAGATAGTATAAATAAAATAAATGAAAATAATACAGAAGAAAAAAATAAAAATAAAAAATTATTTTCTGATAATGAAGTAATAATAAAAGAAAATAAGATTATTAAAAATAAATTAATTGAATCTGAAGCACATTGTAATGAATATCAGAATAATTTAAATAGTTTAAATAAATCATACACTGAATTAAAAAATAATTATATTCAATTAAAAAATTCTTATGAAGATTTTACTGAAAAAAATGAAAGTTTTTCAAAACAAACAAATCAATTTTTAAATGAAATAAATGATAAATTAATTAATTCTTTAAAAAATTTGAAAAATTTAAATGATAATATGCATATCAATTTAAATTCAGAAGAACCAATTACTACAGATGATATTATTCAAAAAATAGATTATTTAGTTAGACAAAATGAAAATTTAAATAAAACATTAATTGAATTGTCAAATAAAAATTTATCTAACGATGATTTAATAAAACAATTAAAACAAGAAAATAAGAATTTACAAAATGAAATTCAAAATTTAAATAAAACTTTAAATAAAACAATAAAAAATATTCAGAATGAAAAAGATTTAGAAATTGATAATCAGAAAAAATTATTTTATGATAAAATAAGATCTCTTTCTCAATTACTTGAAGAAAGTAATCAATTAATGTTATCATATGAAAAAGAAATGAAGGAATTAAAAAGCAAAAATCAAAAATTACATTATAATATTAAAATGTTAACGGATTCAAATGATAAATTAAATGAAATAGTTAACAATAATAATGATGGATTAAAAAATGAAATAGATATTAAAAATGAAAAATATAATAATTTACTTAAAGAAGTTCAATTAAAAGATGTTCAAATTCAATCACTTGAAAAATTAATTCAACAAAATCCTGATTTAAATTCTAAAATGAATTATTCATATAATGATAATAATGTTAATAATATTAATATTATTAATAGTAATATTAATCCTTTATTAAATAGTGAACAAAGTATAAATAAAACAACAAGTTTTGTTAAAGATGAAGAAATTGAAAAAGGTTTGAATAAAATGATTAATAACTTCAATGAGAATGAATTTAATACTTTTATGGGAGATAATTATGAAAACAATAATTCTAATTTTATTTTACCATATAATGAAGAAAATATTATAAATAATAATAACCAAATTCCTAGAAAAACAAGTAAAAAAATTCCTGGAAAAATTTATTCAATTAAACAAAACATAAATCAAAAACAATAAATAAAATATTTTAAAAATAATAATTATATTTTTTATTTAATTTTTTATATTATTAAAAATTAAAAAAACTAAAATAAAAATAAAATGTCAGA
>JAEEGK010023663.1_pt1 | contig 12790 bp, 11 predicted proteins | sample 8958771 | NCBI WGS metagenome assembly JAEEGK01 (sample SAMN16246547, study PRJNA631951) | gut metagenome | biome: gut microbiome; feature: rumen; material: SC-attached | host: Bos | place: Iran: Karaj | collected 2018-10 | reverse complement strand
AATTACGGCTGGGAAACGGATGAATTGCTGGACCGCCTGGTCACGGAGCAGGTGGGCGGGGAAGACGTCCTCATGCTCCTGCCCCTGATCGACTGGGGAGAATTTGACCGGCTGCCTTCCGACACCTGGGATGCATCCTTTAACGCCCTCTGGACCAAATGCGAAGAAGCCTGCCTTACGGAGGGGCGTTATTGGGACGCGGACCGCTCGGTCCTGTATTCGGACAAATACTTCTATGACCAGATCATCCGGGACCTGTATGTGATCCTGGGCTTCTTCCACGCCGACGGAGCCTATTCCGAGGGGCTGGCCTATCTCATGGCGAAGCAATATGACTACGATCCCGGGAGCTTTGAACAGTGCCTGACGCAGTACCTGAATCTGACAGAGGAGCAGGAGCGCCTAATCCGTCTGAGCATCCAGAACGAGCGCGGGGGCGGTATTCTCCACGACGCCCAGCTGCGCTTTTACGATGCTTCGGGGAAACCTGTCTCCGACGACGGCGGGTGGTATGAGCTGGGCATGATCGATTCCATCGGCGTCGCCTGGAGCGGGGACGCGCCCCTTGGCGTGCGTCTGCTGACCACGCCGACGGGTACCGGGACCTATGAACAGACGCAGATCCTTGCGCAGCGTTCCCTGTCGCGGGAGGAAACGGAAGGGAAAGAAATCCGGTTCACGCTCTCGGAATTGAACGCTTCACCCGTGATGGGGCATCTCTGGGCGGAGCTGGACTATGGGAAGGAGCTGCACGCCAGCCCATATTACCAGGTTTATCGGGAGGTGGAGTCTGTAACCCTGAACCGCACGGACTTCACCCTGAGCCTCATCGGAGAAGCTTATACCCTGCAGGCTGCGGTTGCCCCCTCCGGGCTTGGGGTATCGGTCCGGTGGGCCTCCGACGACCCGGAGGTGGCGACTGTGGATGAAAACGGCACCGTCACCGCCGTCGGCCACGGCACGACCCGCGTCGTCGCCTCCGCGGGCGGCGTCAGCGCTGCCTGCACCGTGCGGGTGAGCGCTATGTCGGCCGGAACGGGCGCCGGCTCCGGCGGCGTCAGCCTGAGCCATTCGAACGTGACCATCCACTCCGCCGGGGACGAGATGTTCACCCTCAGCGTGATCGGCGCAGGGGAGGACGCGGAGATCCGCTTCGCAAGCGGCGATCCCTCCGTAGTCTCCGTCAGCGCCGACGGCAGGGTCAAGGCCGCAGGCAACGGCACGGCTTCGATCACCGTCACGGTGACGGCGGGAGGTCAGACCCAGACCCTGGAGTGCGTCGTCCGGGTCGTAGACTGATTAAGCTGCCTGAAAGGGCCGCCGGGACATCCCGGCGGCCCTTTCAGGCACTCAATAAGCAATTACTCAACCAGATCCCCGTACAGGAAATGCCGCCGGTACCAGAAGTCCGCGATGCGGTAATCGGAAATGACCTTCGCCTGTTCTTCGTCGGGCGCGGCGGTAAAGGTCCCGTCCCAGCTCACGTAGAAACCGTTGGAGGTGAGCACCGGCAGGACGCTCATCACGCTGTCGGTATACTGCATCCAGGCGCTGCCCGGGAAGGAGCACTGCCGAAAGAGATAGGCCATAAGGAAGCTGGGACTGAGGGCGGGACCTTCGCCCACGAAATCGTTGCCGAGGACCTCCCTGGCGGCGTCGTTTGCCCAGATGAGCCAGCGGGTGGAGTAGTAGTTGTAGAAGCCCTCCTCCGTGGAGGTGTCCATGTTGATCCCCAGCTCCTGATAGACGCTGCCAGCGTCCCCGAACCAGGGCTTGTGATCCCCGAAGACCACCAGCACCACCGGCTCCTCCGCCGCCCGGAAGGCCTCCACCATCTCCAGCAGCCGGTCCGTGGTGTCCTTCACGGAGCCGAAGTAGTTGTTCATGATCATCCAGCTGGTTTCCGTGTAATCCAGCCGGTCCACCCATTCCCCGAACCAGAGAGTCTCCAGATCGTAGGGTCCGTGGCCCTGATAGCTGAGATTGTAGGAGAAGCTGGGTCCGTTTTTGAAGTCCTCCAGGCAGAGCCTCGTCAGCTCCGGGAAAAAGGTGTTGTCGAAGGCGATGCCGCCGCCGGAGACCGCGTCGTAGTGGTCCTCCAGAAAATAGTAATCCTCAAAGCCCAGGTAGGCGTTCACGTTCCGGCGGTTGTAAAACCAGGCGTAGCAGGGGTGACTGCCCCCGGTCTTATACCCCTGGCTGCGGAGATACCAGACGTAGGAGTTCACGTTTTTGCGGTAGTTGTCCAGGACGCCGCTCCCGGTGAGGAAGCAGCGCTCCGTGTTGGTGGTGCCGCCGGCGAAGATGTTGTCGATCAGCATGCCGCTGAGGCTCTCCGCCTCCAGGGCGTGGAACCCGGCGTAGACCTCCTCAGAAAGGCCGGGGATGTCCCAGGAGGACATGTCGCTGTAGGCTTCCAGCATGAGGGCGACGATGTTCACCTTTTTCTCCGCGGGGATCTCCGCGTCGCTGTAGCCTTCCAGCAGGCTCCGGGCATAGTCGGCGCTGTAGCCCGGCGGCGCGGTGGGGAAGGCCTCGGTGACGCTGTGGAGGAAGGGATAGAGGAAGCCCCGGGAAAGATAGGCCTGGGTGGCAGACCAGCGGTTCACATGCTCGAAATTCTGCGTTTTCACTTCGTAGGTGTTCTGGTCCACGCAGAGCTTCCGCAGGGGAAAGACACAAGCCAGCAGGGCCAGCACGCCCACGACGGCACGCAGCGGCCAGCGGGGCCGTCCCCGCACCAGCAGGGCCAGAAACACCGTACTGACGGCGAGATAGAGGATGCAGGCCAGCAAGCGGTCGTCCACCGTCAGGTTATAGCTGCCCACCACACCCATGGCGGTGGCAGCGTCCATGATGTCCGCGAACATCAGCGCGTCGTCCCGGAACAGCAGCATGAAATAGTCAGCCGCGGAGAGGGCGAGCACCAGCAGCGACGTCACAAGGTGGGCGATCCAGCTGCGGCCCACGGCACAGTACAGAAGGATGAACAGCAGCAGCACCGGCAGGATGTTCAGAATTGCTATGAGAGGATGGGTGAAATAGCCGAAGAAGACCCCCCAGGCATATTTGCCGAAGGCCAGCAGAAGGCTCAGCAGCCCCGTTCCCAGGGCGGCCAGGAGCGGCAGCAGCCAATTCCATAAGCAGAATACTGCTTTCCGGCCGGAAGAAAGCCCGGCGGTTTTCTTCCCGAAAAGCCAGAAATCAAAAAAACGTCTCTTTTCGGAAGCCATAAACGCCTCCCGCAGCATCAGAATTACTGCGATTATAGCACAGATCGGCTCCGAGTTAAATACCTCCCGGAGCCACAAGGATTCCTTGGATTTTTGCAAAAATACCTTTGTTGACTTGGAATTCTCCTTCCGTTATGCTCAAAGCGCCGGGAGTTGAGCTCCTTCGCCCCAAAACGAAAGGATGTGGAACACATGGATTTCGGATTTAACCTGCGCCGTCTGCGAAAGGCGGCGGGACTCACCCAGGAAGCCCTGGGAGAGAAGCTGCATTTGTCCGGTCAGGCGGTGAGCCGCTGGGAGACCGGCGACGGCTACCCGGAAATCACGCTGCTGCCCGCCCTGGCAGAGCTGTTCGGCGTGACGGTGGACGCCCTCCTGCGCCCCGCGAAGCAGACGGCGGAGGAACGGTACGCCGTCACGGAGAAGGCGCTTCGCCTGGAACAGGAGGGACGGCGGGAGGAAGCCATCGACCTGATGGAGGAACAGCTCCGCCTGCACCCGGAGGAGGACTTTCTGCGGCATATGATGGCCAGGAGCCTGATCCTGCACGCCCGGCAGATGCGAAGGGAAGGAAGAGACAAGCTGGAGAAGCTCGCCCTGCGGAAGGCGAAAGCCGCCGCGGAAGAGCTGCGCTCCTCCCGGGACCCCTGGCTGCGCCGTCAGCCGGAAACGATGCTGCCGGAAATCTACTATCTGCTGCGGGAACGGGACAAGCTGGAGGAGCTATCTATTCTTCCCAGCGAGATGTATTATGCCTCCCTCATGAGCTGTGCCGTGGGAAAGGATTACGTCTACACCTTCGAGCGGGCGGTTTTGGAAGGGGTGACCCAGCTGGCTGACCGACTGGGAAGCCTGGCGTTCCGGAAGCCGAAGGGGAGTGCGAACCTGTTTCGGGCAGGTCCCGACGAGCCGGGCTCGCCGCTGCTCTACGATTCCTGTCCGGGGGAAGGAGAGTGGACGGTCAGCGATGAAGACCGTTTTGAGATCCAGCACTGCCGACTGGAGCTGCTGGAAACATTTTCCGGCGGGGAGGGCTTCGGAACGCTCCGGGAAATGGAGACGGGGGTCATCTCCGAGATGCTGGACCTGGCCGCGGAAATGAAGGACAGGGAAAAGCTGCTGGAAACTCTGGAGCTGTATGTGGGACGCTTCGCAAGCCGGGAGCTTGCGGAGTGGGAGCTGAAGCGGGTCCTCGCCCTAGACAGCTATCACCTGGCAATGCAGAAGAAGCGCCGCGATGGGAGTCGGACGCCGGAGGTGGCCGCGATCGCCCTTCTCACGCCCGCAGAGCGGGAGCTGCTGACGGAGCCCTTCAGTCCCGTGCCCATGCTGAAGCACGTCCAGCTCTTTCGGGTGTATTTGCGTGATCCGCCGCTGCTGCCCTTGCATCTGGAAAAGACGGCGGCGCAGCTGAAGGACGGGAGCTTCGATTTCGTGCGGGAGGAACCTCGCTTCCGGGCGGCGGAGGATGCCCTGCGCGGGCTGGTTTCGGAGCTGAAGGCGGCGGGAGAACTGCCGGTGAAAAACATGGAGGAACGCCGGGGGCTTCCGCAGTAAGCGTCTGCGGGCGGGGATCGACGATCTCCGCCCGCAGTTCGGTTGACACGATCCCGTCTTCATTACGAATCTGCCGCGCTTTTTCCGAAATCTGGTTCCAAATCACCTGCTTCTGTGGTATAATAACAAGCGAAGCACCCGGTACTGCAACGATGAATATTCGGGCCGGATCAGCGGCCCGGGGAGAAAGGTGGATACAGCATATGAAAGTCGTCATCGTGGGCGGCGTCGCGGGGGGAGCGTCCGCCGCCGCACGGCTCCGCCGCCTGGACGAGAAGGCGGAGATCGTGATCTTCGAGCGTTCCGGTCATATGTCCTACGCAAACTGCGGCCTGCCCTACTATATCGGGGACGTGATCCGGGAGGAGGGCGCCCTGACGCTGCAGACCCCCCAGAGCTTCTATGCCCGCTTCCGCATCCCCGTCAAGCTGCGGCATGAGGTCACCGCCATCCTTCCGGAGGAGAAATGCGTCGCCGTAAAGGAGCTGGACACCGGCCGCGAGTTTAAGGAGAGCTATGATAAGCTGATCCTGGCCCCCGGCGCCAGTCCCACGAAGCCCAGGCTGCCGGGCATCGACCTGCCGAAGCTCTTCACCCTGCGCACGGTGGAGGACACTCTGCGCATTAAGGACTACGTGAACAAGAAAAAGCCCCGCTCCGTCATTCTGGCGGGCGGCGGTTTCATCGGCCTGGAGCTGGCGGAAAACCTGCGGCAGCTGGGCCTGGAGGTCGGCATCGTCGAGGGCCTCAACCAGCTCATGAGCCCCTTCGATCCGGAGATGGCCGCCTTCATCCACGGAGAAATGCGCCGCAACGGCGTGAAGCTGCACCTGGGCAGCTTCGTGGACGGCTTCCGGGAGGCGGACGGCGGGGTGGAGGTACTGCTGAAGAGCGGCGAAGCCCTCCGGGCGGATATGGGGATCCTGGCCATCGGCGTCACTCCCGACACGGCCCTTGCCAGGGCCGCCGGGCTGGAGCTGGGCCTTCGGGGCAGCATCCTCGTGAACGACCGGATGGAGACCTCCGTGCCGGATATCTACGCCGTGGGCGACGCGGTGCAGGTGAAGCAGCTGGTGACGGGAGAGGACAGCGTCATTTCCCTGGCCGGACCCGCCAACAAGCAGGGACGCATCGCCGCGGACAACATCTGCGGACGCGACAGCCGCTATCCCGGCTCTCTGGGCACCTCCGTCATCAAGGTCTTCGATATGGCCGCCGCCAGCACCGGCGTCAACGAGGCGACGGCGAAGAAGGCGGGGCTGCAGGTGGACAAGCTCTATCTTTCCCCCATGAGCCACGCCACTTATTATCCCGGCGGCGAGCTTCTCAACATGAAAATCCTCTTTGAGAAGGATACCTGGCGCCTGCTGGGGGCGCAGATCGTGGGCGGAAACGGGACGGACAAGCGCATCGACGTGATCGCGGCGGCCATCCAGGGCGGCTTGGACGTGCGGGACCTGGCCGATCTGCAGCTGGCCTACGCGCCTCCCTTCGCAGCCGCCAAGGACCCGGTCAACATGGCGGGTTATATGGCGGAAAACCTGTCCAACGGGCTGGTGAAGCAGATCCACTGGCACGACGTGGACGGCCTGTCCAGGGAAAGCTCCGTCCTGCTGGACGTGCGCACCGTGCCGGAATATGAGCGGGGACACGCCAAAGACTTCGTCAACATCCCGCTTCACGAGCTCCGGGAGCGGATGGGGGAGATCCCCGCCGGCAAGCCCGTATACGTCATGTGCCAGAGCGCCCTTCGCAGCTATATCGGCTGCCGCATCCTGACGCAGTACGGCTTCGACTGCTACAACATCGCCGGAGGCTACCGGCTCTACAGCACGGTCCTCCAGGACGCAGAGGCCGCGAAAACCGCCGCCCCCTGCGGCAAGGAATAAAGACTATGAAGCACACCTGCCGGAGTGAGAAAGCTCCGGCAGGTGTTACCATGTTTACGGCTGCAGGTCCCCCATCGACCGCAGGCCGGCGTCGCCCTCCTTGAAAAAGCGATAGAGGGGAATATCGAGATAGACGCAGATCCGCTCGATGGTGTCCACGGAGAGCTGGGAGCCCCGCCGTTTTGCCGCCTGAAAGGTGGAATAGCTGATGCCGCTCTCCTCGGCCAGCTTGAAAAGGGACATGCTCCGGTTGCCCGCAAGCTCCACAGCGCGTTCCACAGTGTTCATCACAGCGCCTCCTTCCGTGCTTTTCATTTCCGCGATCCCATGATACGGCTTTTGCTGTACCATAAACAGGACAGGATGCGATGGGAGGAGAGATTTCGGGAAACACGCAGAATGGAGGCGGTTCTTTGATTTCGGGCTAGACTCTCTCACTGTGGCAGGCATTATGATCGATCCGAGCTCAAAAGGAATCAGCCCCGGGAGGTACCCCCAATGCAACGGGCATTGCAGGGAGGACCAGCTTCCCGCGGCGGGCCGATGGTCGATATCTACCACGTAAGCCCGTACGAGTTCGTGACGGAGGTCTAGTATCCGGTGAAAAAGAAATGATCCGAGGGTGAATTCAAACAGGAGCACCAGCCAAGCCATTTCAGGTTCGACTGGTGCTTTTGTCTCAAGGGGCTGTTTTGCAGAGGACCCTTTGCCGCATGAATCGGTTAAAACTCCTGCTCCCGTTCGGGGGCAAACAAAACCGGAGCCCGGCGGAGCGGGTCCGGTTTTGGGAGGAAGAAGTCCCTGGAATCTCCGAACAATGCCGCTTGCGGCGTTGCGAGGCATTCCAGGGACTTCAGACGATGGCGGAGGGTGCAGGATTCGAACCCGCGTGAGGTTTCCCCCTAACGGTTTTCAAGACCGCCCCGTTATGACCGCTTCGGTAACCCTCCCCGGGGCGCGCCGCGCCTGGCATGGAAAGCATAGCACTTCCGGGAGGCGATGTCAATCCGCCAGGGCGCGGATCGCCTCTCCGGCGTCCACGGGCAGGGAGAAGGCCCGCCCGGCCAGATCCTTGGGGACGTTGGGGTAGCCGGGATGGTCCCGCAGGTCCGCGTAGCCCTTGTTGATGCGGAAAAGGGTGGACCCGGGGATGAGGCGGGCGAACCTCTCGAAGGGGCGGCGAATGACGCCGGGGGTGTTGAAGCCCACGCCGATCTCCACGATGCAGAGGCGGAGCTCCGCGCTGGAATTGACGAAGTCGGCGTAGCGCCGGTAACCCTCCTCGTAGTTCTCCGGCCGGAAGGCGATCTCCGCCGGTGCCCCGCAGTACGGGCAGCGGGGGATGGCCTCCTCCGGGCATTCGAAGGTCTCGTGGTCGATGTGCTTCAAAACCTCCCGGAGGGCGGGCAGGCTCTCCCAGGTGTGCTCCGTGCAGCGCCTGGAGCAGCCCAGCACGTCGTAGTTGCCCTGAAATTCGAAGAGCCGCTCCATGGGGAAGCCGCCGCGCATGAACTGCCGGTCGGCGTTGGAGGTAACCACGAAAAAGTCCTTGCCCTCCAGCAGGGCCAACAGCTCCCCGTACAGGGGCAGGGGCGGCAGTATCTCCCGTACGTAGTGGATGTGCGTCGCCCAGTAGGCCCACTTGCGCCCCGGTGTCCACTCGTCGTCCTTCATGCCCACCAGCTCATACTGGCAGCGGTAGCCCAGCCGGTACATGTCCGGGAAGTACTTCCGGAAGACCTCCGCGTCCAGATAGCTCAGTCCGGCGGCGGCGCTGAGCCCCGCCCCGGCGCCGACGAGCACCCGGTCGGCGGCGTCCAGCTCCCGGCGCAGGAGCGCCAGCGTTTCCCTTGCGTTTTCGTCCATCGCAGTACCCTCCGCGTTTTTCTGCCATTATACGCGAAGGAAAGGGCGAGCGCAAGGCCCCCCGTCCGTCAGCTTTTTTCCTTCGGGCGGGAGAGGAGCGCCGCCCAGATGGCGAAGACAACGGCCGCCGAGACGCCGCCGGAGGCCGCGGTCAGGCCTCCGGTGAGGATCCCCCAGACGCCCTTTTCCTCCACCGCCTCCCGCACCCCCCGGGCCAGCAGGCCGCCGAAGCCCAGGAGGGGCACGGTGGCTCCGGCTCCGGCCCAGTCGGCGAAGGGCTCGAAGAGGCCGAGAGCCCCCAGAAGGACGCCCAGCACCACGCAGCCCGTGAGGATGCGGGCCGGGGCAAGATGCGTCCGGTCGATGAGCAGCTGGGCCAGGGCGCAGATAAGGCCGCCGACGAGAAAAGCCTTGATGCAGTCCGCGATCACATTCGTCACCTCCCTCCGTAGATCGCCACCGCGTGGCAGATCCCGGGTATGCTTTCTCCCTGGCCGGCGCTGGTGGGGGACATGAGCGCGCCCGTTCCGCAGAACAGCACCCGCTTCCAGCGCCCGGCGCTCACACCGTTCAGGATCCAGGCGCAGAGCACCGCCGCGCTGCAGCCGCAGCCGGAGCCCCCCGCGTGCACGTCCTGCCGCTCCTGGTCGTAGAGCAGCACGCCGCAGTCGTCATAGACCGGGGAGAGGTCCAGCCCGTCCCGCCGGAAGAGGTCCAGCACGATGCTCCGGCCCACCCGGCCCAGGTCCCCGGTGACGATAAGGTCGTAATCCGAAGGCGCGGCGCCCAGGTCCTCGAAGTGACGGCAGAGGGTGTCGTAGGCGGCCTGGGCCATGGCGGCCCCCATGTTGCTCACGTCCCGGATGCCTCCGTCCCGGATGCGCCCGAAGGTGACGTGGGTCACGTAGGGGCCGCTGCCCTCGGCAGCCAGGACGGCGGCGCCGGCAGCCGTGGCGGTCCATTGTGCCGTCTGCGTCCGCTGCCCGCCGTATTCCAGAGGCTGGCGGAACTGCCGCTCCGCCGCGCAGAAGTGGGAGGAGGCGACGGCGCAGGTGCAGTCCGCGTAGCCCCCGTCGATCATCAGGGCCGCCAGACCCAGACCCTCGGCCATGGTGCTGCAGGCGCCGTACAGCCCCAGGAAGGGCACGCCGCTGTCCCGCATGGCGAAGGAGGAAGCGACGCATTGGTTGAGCAGGTCCCCGGCGAAGAGATATCGGACCTGGGCGGGGGAGAGCCGCGCTTTGTTCAGGGCGTGGGCGAGGGCCAGCCTCTGCAGGGCGGACTCAGCCTTCTCAAAGCTCTTTTCGCCGCAGTAGGTGTCCTCGCAGATGAGGTCGAAGGCGCTGCCCAGGGGGCCCTCGCCCTCCTTTTTTCCCACGGCGGCGGCGCTGCCGACCACGGAGGGCGGGTTTGTGAGACAAAGGGTCTGTTTTCCGATCCGTTTCCGTTCCATGCCCCTAGTTTTCTCCGCCCGGCCGGGATTATGCAAAAATCGGCGGAGGGGCCGCGCCCCTCCGCCGGTGAAAGCCGGCTGTGATCATTTCAAATAGGCCAGCGCCCGCTCCAGGGAGCTGCGCTCCGCCTCGCTGAGCGGTTTCGACGCGTTGCGGTGGTCGAAGCTCACGGTGAAGGCCGTCACGTCCTGCCGCAGGGCGGCCAGGGCCGAGCGCATCCGCTCCGTCAGGGCTTCGTACAGGGAGGCGTAGTCCTTCTCCTTCAGCTCCTCCTTGCCCACCCGCAGGAGCATGGCGCCGTGGGAGATGCAGAAATAGGGCTGGGCGCGGAGCTTGTCCCGGAAGGACGGATCGCTCTCCCACAGCCAGGCGGTGTTGGAGCAGTAGCGCAGCTCCGTGGCGCGGATGCGCTTGCAGGCGTAGCAGCTCTTTGCCTGCTCCCGCAGGGCCTCCGCCGCGTCGCTCCCGCCGTCCTTCTTCCCGAAGAGACCGCGCTTCCCGCCGGCGGAGGGCTTGTCCAGCATGGCGCAGAGCTCGTCCAGGCGGCTCTCCAGGATGAGGCCCAGGGCCAGCTTGTTCTTCCGCCTGTGCATGGCCTGGAGATGGCGGCTGCAGAAGCCCTCCCGGTTCATCTCAATTCGCACGGAAGGCTCCATCATGGCAGCCCCCAGGGCGCTCTCCAGGGTCTGCTCCTCCAGTCTGTCCCGCATGCGGCACAGGGGGCAGCCGTCTTTTTCGTCAAAGGCCTCGTTGATGGGGATGGTGAATATCTTTTCCGGCATGAAATCGCCTCCCGTCTGCTTCCTGTCTGCATTTTAACACGATCCCGCCGCCGATTGCAACGCCCTTCGCCGACGTTTGACAAGCGGAGCCGCAGGTGATACATTATATAGAAAATCGGAAGCCGGAGCATCCCGGCGCACAGGAGGGATAAGCATGTCCGATCCCGCAGCGACTCTTCGGCAGTGGATCGAGGAGAGCGAGAACATCGTGTTTTTCGGCGGAGCGGGCGTCTCCACGGAGTCCGGCATCCCGGATTTCCGCAGCGTGGACGGCCTGTACAATCAGAAATACGACGAGCCGCCGGAAACGATCATCAGCCACAGCTACTTTGTCCGCTGGCCGGAGAAGTTCTACCGCTTCTACCGGGATAAGATGATCTACCCGGAGGCGCAGCCCAACGACTGCCACCGGGCGCTGGCGAAGCTGGAGCAGGAGGGGAAGCTCCTGGCCGTGCTGACCCAGAACATCGACGGCCTGCACCAGAAGGCGGGCAGCCGGAACGTGATCGAGCTCCACGGGACGACCCTGAAGAATTACTGCCTCTCCTGCGGCAAGAGCTTCTCCGTGGAGGAGATCCTGGCCGCCGAGGGCGTTCCCAAATGCGACCGCTGCGGCGGGATCATCAAGCCCGACGTGGTGCTCTATGAGGAGAGCCTCCACGACGGCGATATGGAGCAGGCGGTGCGCTTCATCCGCCAGGCCGACCTCTTCATCGTGGGCGGGACCTCCCTGACGGTATACCCTGCGGCGGGCCTCGTGGACTATTATCGGGGCAGGCGGCTGGTGCTCATCAACAAATCCGTCACGCCTTACGACGACCAGGCGGATCTGGTGATCCACGACAGCCTGGGCAAAGTGTTCCGCCAATGCGTATCCCTGTAAAAGGCGTCGGCTTCGACCGCCTCGGCATGGCCGAGGCGGTGCGGGAGGCCGCCGCGCTGCTGGAGCAGGGCGGCGGGCACTACGTCGTCACACCCAATCCGGAGATCGTCTGGCTGGCGCGGACCATGCCGGAGCTGCGCGGCGCCCTCAACGGGGCGGACCTGGTGATCCCGGACGGGATCGGCGTCATCTACGCCGCGAAGATCCTGGGGACGCCGCTGGTGGAGCGGGTGCCCGGCATCGAGCTGACGGAGCATCTTCTGGCCGTCTGCGCGGAAAAGGGCCTGCCGGTCTACCTCCTGGGCGCAAAGCCCGGCGTGGCGGAGCGGGCCGGGAAGAACCTCGAAAAGAAGCATCCGGGCCTTCATATCGCCGGCTGCGGGGACGGGTATTTTCAGGAGGACGGGCCGGTGCTGGCCGCCCTCCGGGCCTCGGGCGCGCGGCTTATCCTGGTGTGTCTCGGCTTCCCCCGGCAGGAGCTGTGGATGGCCGCCCACCGCCATGAGGTGGGCGACGCCCTGATGCTGGGCGTCGGCGGCAGCATGGACGTGTTTGCCGGGGACGTGAAGCGGGCGCCGGAGGCCTGGCGGAGGCTGGGCCTGGAGTGGCTGTACCGTCTTCTCAGCCAGCCCAGCCGGATCCGCCGGATGGTCAAGCTGCCGGTTTTCCTGCTCTCCGTGGTCCTGGAGCGCCTTCGGTACGGAAGGGGCGGCGCGGCGAAGACAGAATGAGGGCCGCCGGTTCCGGCGGCCCAGAGGAGGGACTATGGCAGATCTGAAGGGGACGAAGCGGGAGCTGCGGCGGGAAATGCGCCGTCAGATCGCGCTTCTCAGTGAAAAAGAGCTTGAAATCAGCGACAAAGCTATTTATAATAATTTATCAGTTTTACCGGAGATCCTGGCCGCTTCCAGGGCTTTCCTGTATCTCAGCGTAGGGCATGAGGTGGATACGCACCGGCTGCTCCGCCTGCTGATGGATCTGGGAAAGACGGTGGCGCTGCCGGTGAGCCTTGCCGGGGGCGAGATGTTTTTCGCAGAATACCGGCGGGGCTGCCTTACGGACGGGTCCGTGGTCCCCATCCCGGAGCCGGACGCTGCCGCGCCCCGGCTGGAGCCTTCGGGGGGCG
>JAEEGK010023661.1_pt1 | contig 12793 bp, 15 predicted proteins | sample 8958771 | NCBI WGS metagenome assembly JAEEGK01 (sample SAMN16246547, study PRJNA631951) | gut metagenome | biome: gut microbiome; feature: rumen; material: SC-attached | host: Bos | place: Iran: Karaj | collected 2018-10 | reverse complement strand
TCCCCACCAAGAAGAGTCAGGTGTTCAGCACCGCTGCCGACAACCAGCCCGAAGTGGAGATCCACGTGCTGCAGGGCGAGCGTCCTATGGCCAACGACAACAAGACCATCGGCCGCTTCCACCTGGCCGGCATTCCGCCAGCACCGCGTGGAGTGCCTCAGATTGAGGTCACCTTCGACATCGACGCCAACGGCATCCTCAATGTCAGCGCCCTCGACAAGGCCACCGGCAAGAGCCAGAACATCCGCATCGAGGCCAGCAGCGGCTTGAGCGAAGACGAGATCAAGCGCATGAAAGCCGAAGCCGAGGCCCACGCCGACGCCGACAAAAAGGCCAAGGAAGAGGTGGAGAAAATCAACAACGCCGACGGCATGATCTTCCAGAGCGAGAAGAACCTCAAAGACTACGGCGACAAGATCCCCGCCGACAAGAAGAACGCCATCGAGAGCGCCCTCAACGAGCTGAAGGCCGCCCACAGCGCCCGCAACGTCCAGCAGATCGATGCAGCTATGGCCAAGATCAACGCCGCCTGGCAGGCCGCCAGCGAGGACATGTACAAAGCCCAGCAGCAGGCCGGCGGACAGAACCCCGGCGCCGGCTTCGACCCCAACAACATGGGCGGTAACCCCAGCTATGGCAACGGCTCGGCTGGTAACGCAGGCCAACAGGGTGGTAACCCCAACGACAACGTCACCGACGTCGACTACGAGGAAGTGAAATAAAATAGTCTAACCACAACAAAAAGAGGTGCAACCTTTTGATTGCACCTCTTTATTACATTAACAAACCATTCCCAAAGATGAATGAACAGAGCAAAATAATAGATGAAGTTAGAGAAGTGTTAGGTATACAGGACAACGTTTCAGATGTTCAGTTATGTAAATTACTACGACAAAAGATGGCATCCCTGCATCCTGACAGTTTCTGTGATGAAAACGCTAAACAAGAAGCAGACAGGTTATTTAAACAATACAATAGTCTATACCAAAGACTAAAAAAACATATCGGCTCGAGAAGTTCTCATTCTTCCTCTGCCCTGATTCCGTTATCGGATGAAGATGTTGTTCAGTTTTCCTATATTCAAGAATTGGATTCCAAGGACAAGGTAATTGATATTTTAAGGAAGGAAAATAAAGCATTGGCGGATAAAAACAATGTGCTGTCTGAAGAAAATGCGAAGTTGAATAGAGAACTGAATCAAACACATGATGTCTCGATAAAGTTATCAGAAGAAAATCTACAGGAAATATATCGTCCTCGTTCTATTTTTAATGTTACAGGTATCACTGCTCTTGTTGCAGCATTTGCGATGACCATTCCACAATTCAAAGGTGTCCTCTTTGAAATGGGGCTTCCTGTTACTGTTATTCATGTCCTTTTGTGGATTGTTTCCAGTGTGTGGATAATTGCCTGGGCAAGAGAGTTTTTCATGAATAAAATACTATATTCTGTTGAGAGTAGGATTCTCTGTGGCAAAGAACTGGATAAGAAATTACAGTATGTCAGTAAGGAGTACTATTCTTTCACGGAGACTGATTTGACAGAGATTGTGAGGGCTTGTTTGAGAAAAGGCATACGAAAACTCATCGTACTATATGATGTTGATGAAGCCACTAAGCAACTATCTGAACAGATAATTCTTGAATTGTCTAGAAAGCACATTATTCAAAAAACGACATCCAAGGGACTGGTTAAATATTTCTATGTAAATAACCTGTATGCGGATATATCTTAGGCTGATGTCAACAAAGGGAGGCTGAGAGACCTCCCTTTGTTGTATGCTTTTGCCTGGACTATTTTAGAGGAATATCGTATGCAATCAATATGCTGGCACTCCTGGGGCCTCCGAGAAAACCTGCTCCAATTCCCATACTGAACCTTTTGTAGCCGAATCCTGCTGTTGCAAGCATAAAAAACGGCTTCCAGCCGTAATTCACCTCGCCGTATACAGGGTTGTTGTTCTCATCTTGGCCACAATATAACTCGCCTTCTTTGAAAGTTCCATAGTGTTTCACGCCCACACCATATCCCATTTTGAAGTTAAGGAACGCTGACCACTTATATTTCGGTGTCCGCAGTTCGGCCTCAACATAAAATGGGATGCCGTAACCCGGCCTAGAAACAATTTCATATTTGGCTGGATTGTAATATCCGCTATAATAGCTGGTATATGCAGGTGCATTTACAGTTTCTATACACCTTACCATTCCGTAGCCTGTTCCAGCACCGACCATTAGCCACGGCTTAATCCAACGATTATACTCAATACCTAATATTACAGGGCCACCGATGGAAATTCGTATATTGTTTCCTGTTGGACGATACAACGGCGTAACCTTTTCGGTCTTCACATTGTGGCCTTGGGATAGAGTTATGACCTCTTGGGCTTTCACGCCTGTGTTGGTCAGTGCAGCCAATACAACTATAAAGACTATTCTCTTCATTATTTTCCTCTTACAAAGTTAGACATCCAAACATCGTCCGGGGTGGCTTTGCGCATTTTCTTGTACTTTACTCCGTATCCTTTTACAACAACGACAAGTTCCCTGCTATCGTTTCGGGTGTAGGTGTGAAACGTGGCGTTCACAATCATGTCAAACTCGCTCTTGAAAACAAACTCCTCCAATGCGTATTGCTTGTATTCGGGGAGAGCGGCATTCAGTTGGCCGGCATCGGTGTACATGCCAATGTTGAACACCGTTGAATCTGTCAATGGTTGTTCGGAAACACTTTCAATTTCCAGCACCATTGGTTCTGTTATGATTAATGCTTGTGCTTCTGCGGCACGTATTTGTTTTTCTCGCACCACAGGACGTGTTTGCTCGCATCCAACCATAAGTATGGCTGCCAGTAGAACAGGTGTTAATACATTCCTCATAATATTACTGTGTTTAACTATTATTGCGTAAATATATATATGTTAAAAAAGGCGTAAAACCTTCGTTATTGACTCCTTATTTCTAAGCTGGGTGACTGGTAAATACCCTTGGACGAATAAGGAAACGAGAATTTCACGCCAACGCGTGAACCTGTCGTAATCCTGTCTCCGTCCGATAAGATTACCAGTCTTTAGCTTAGGAGAACAAGCACTTCAAGCTCAATTATTTTCTTTTACTATTTCTACGTTTTATGTCATCATCATTTTATCAATTTCACGCTGCAAAGATACAAAAATAATCCCACCTGGCAAAAATATTTTTCCAATTCTCAAAAAGTGGGTATCTTTGCAACAGAAAGCATGATACGTTTTCTTAAGAAGAGGCCTATTAACAAACACTTGTAGCATAAAAATACAAACATAATAACATGCGAGATACGCTACTATTCATACTGAACTTCTTCTCAAGTAGGGAATGGGCGACAATCACCATTATCGGCGGGTTTATATTGTATTGTTTTGTTACGAGCAAAGGCATGCGAACAAGCGTACTCCATGTTGTTAGGTCATTCCTTTGTCACAAAATCATATTGCCAATATTCGGTGCATACGTTTATTTGTCTGTTTTCACATTGCTTTTCTACAAACTCGGAGGGTGGTCTACGGCCATTCTCCGTGAGACAATATTGTTTTACCTGTTCACTAGTGTTGCATTATTGTCCAAGTATGTTCAAAAACCTGCAGAACTGGCATCAAACAAGTACTGGAACGAGGCGCTAAATGTCGTGATTGTCATGGAAATATATGTCAACGCTTACACCTTTTCTTACTTTGTTGAATTACTTTTACAGGGACTGATTCTGATTGTATGGATGATTGGTAATGCCGACATGATAACTAAAGAAAAGGTTCATGGACAAGGCTGTTTTCGTGTAACCTATTACGTTATCTTATTTATCGTATTTGGATATAGTGTATTTAGAATAATCGAGTCTGGGATGGATAATTTCTCGTATGACATGGTGGTTTCTATTTTATATCCTGTTGTCGGCACAGCACTATATTACCCTTATTTATATTTACTTGCCGTGCATTCTGAATATGAATTGTGGATGATTGTGATTGAGCGTTCGTCAAGAGGAGACCATGCTGAATATGTACGGCGAAAAAATGCAATTTTCAGGTATTGCAAATTAAGCCTATCAAAGATAATATTCATTAAAAGTGACTTCAAGCCATTTCTCCACGACAGTTATGTGGAATTTATATCTGCACTAAGCATTTCAGAGAAAAAATATCGTGAGAAGAAATCCCCCCAAAATAGTAATTAGTATGGATAAAACAGTGAAAAAAAGTAGCAAGCCAACTGATTTTAGAAGAGTTAAGACGTATTACGCAAAAAGCATGAAAACAGACGATAGAATTCTGTTTAGAAAAGCATTAGGTGATAATAAAAAATACAACCAGATTGGAATTCTGTCTTATGCTCCGTATTTTTATAAGTATATGAGCCTAGATGTGGCGTTGCAGAGTATTAGGAATGGTAATATTATGTTGGTGGAGCCAAGCAGATGGCAAGATAAATATGAACGGCGATTTTACGAGGCTAATTATGATTCTCAGACAACCAATCCAAATGATTGCCCACTGCTTTTTTCCACATGTGTAACCACCTCTAGATTTAATGAGGCCGCATGGAAATTATACACATACAATAAAGCCGGATTGGGAGCATATTGTGTTGAGTTTCAAATAAACAAACACAAATTCCGCTGCCAACTGGCGAAAGCCATTGAAAAAGGAGATGCAATTTATGAAGGTGTAGTAATGTATTGCAGTCCATCGATGATAGACAATATTCATCACAAATCTGTTGATGATGTTGAAAATAAGCATTATCAGAAATATGTCCAGAAAAACAAAGACATTCCGTATTTTGATAATTACTTGAATTTACTTTTGATGAAAAGACTCGATTTCCAACATGAAAAGGAAACTCGTTTTTTCATTTTAAAGAAAGATTGCATGGGCCAAGCGAAGGCAAAAGAAGTAATCGAAGATGATATGGTTTATTATGGAGAAAAAAGGTTTCTTGATATTGATTGGGTGGAAGTAATTGAGAAAGTTTATATCAATATATCAGAATCAAGTTTAGAATATACTTTGCTTTCTGATGCATTAAAAGCGATGCTAAGCAAGTCCTCATATAAATCCGAAACAGAGAAAAAAAGGATATGGGAACAGAAACTAAAGCCCGTTCCGTATTTTGTTTATGGAGAAACTTTATCTACCCCTTTAGTTATTGAATAGCTATTTCCAATAAGTCGCTGGAAAATATTCCTAACTTCGAGAAGGCGAACCATTTTTTACCGAGGTCTTTGAGGGAGGCACCAATGTGATAGACGGTATTGTCGATGCAAAGGAAACGGTCGTGGGTACGGTCGAATGGTGTTACAGTGATGGGACGGTATTGTGCATTATGCTTCGCAATGTCGAGCGACAACTGCTTTGATATTGTCTTAGTATATATCTCAGCTTCGACGTTCTTCTTGCGTTTGTCAAGGAGCGTCAGCACCGTGTCGTCAACGTAGTTATCAAGCAGCACAATACGTTTCTTTGCCGAGCGGACAAGGTCACAAGCAAAACTATAGGCGTCGAACACCTGTCCGTCGAAGAAGATACCCTGCTGCGGTTGCTGTCCAACTTCGAGCAACTGAAACACATGGTCGATGCGTTGGTCAGTAGCAATCTGGTGTTGTTCAAGATTCTCTATCCGTTGGAAAACAGCAGCATTGGAAACGAGGAAATGACGCATGGCTGTGAATGCTCGCATTATCCGGATGTTCACTTCAATGGCAGTCGGTGAGCGCAGTACGCTACTAAGCATGGCGACGCCATTCTCTGTAAAGACATAGGGCAAATACTTGATATTATGTCCACGGCCAGTGTTCAAGGTCGCATTTTGCGACCTTGAAGAGGTTGTGTCCAAGGTCGCAAATTGCGACCTTAAAGATTTTGCCTCATCCAACGTGATTTGGAACATAAAATCTTCTGGAAAACGATTTATATTGCGCTTCACCTGCTCCTTTAGACGTTTGGTTTCCACGCCATAGAGCATAGCCAAATCACTATCCAACATCACCTGTACACCGCGAATGGTAAAAATCATCTTCTCTATTTGCTGCACAGCCACAGACTGGTCACAAACTGTGACCTCATTACTACTGATTGTTGCAGCAACCTCCTTACCATTATTATCCTTCTTCGCCATTATCTCGGTTTGTTTTGATTTTCACGCTGCAAAGATACAACTTTATTTTCAAATACGGATCAAAATCATCTCATTTTTCTAAAATACGGCTCAAATAATTGCATTTTGTCCACAATTATGTGCCTTTTTTGAGCCGAATCCCTTCTATGCTGCTGCCGGTATCTGCTGGTCGAGGCGAATCTCCTCGCCGGTGGAGAGGACGTAGACGGCCAGCTGGCCGTTGTCGCGGGCGAACTGCAGGGCTTCGTCGCGCTGGTCTTCGGGGAAGAGACGAGTGCTGTCGAAATAGTAGAGGCCGCTCTCGCTGTCGTACCAGCCACCGACGTAGCCGTCGTGCTCCAGCGCATGCTTCATCACGGCCACGAGTCCCTCGCGGGAGTGGCACCCCTGCGTGGCGGCATAAGCCACGGCGATACCCTCGGTGGGCGCCTCCATAGTGCGTATGTCTATCGTGAAGCCGTCGGGGCGGAACTGACTGAGGTTCCATATACGTTCCGCAATGGCCTCAGGAGATTCTTGTTCGTTGCCCTTGTGGTGGCTGCACGATGAGAGAGCAAAGGCTGCGACAATGGCCACCTGAAGGATGAATATCAGCGGGATACCGTAACGGAACTTCTTGTGCATCGTCTTGTGGTGCCATACTTTCATCCCCAGCCAGGCACCGATGCTGCCGCCCAGCACCGCCAGCAGCAGCAAGGCAGCTTCCCTGATGCGCCATTTGGAGCGTTTGGCCTTCCACTTGTCGACGCCATACACGAAGAATGTCACAACATTGGCGACGATGAGATAGATGATGAGTATTTTGATCAGTTCCGGCATATCTATTTATTCAAATAGGCCTTCCTTCCAGCATCCGTCATAAGGCCTCGGTTCTCTAAATCATGGCAACGGAGAATGTTGAGTTCTGTCCAGTGGCTGTTTTTACGTCGCGGCGAGATGCGCTGCGCAAGTCGGCCGTCTTCCATCTTCTTTACGGTGGAGTCTATCCACCCGAAACAGAGAGCCTCCTCGACGACATCCGGATAGGGCAAGGCGTCGGGCAATGGCTGCTTGCTCCGATACGAGGCCACCCAGCATTCGCGCTCCGACTGGTGGTGCTCCTCCAGCCAGCGGCGCAACGCCTTGCGGCCCTTGAATGTCATAAGGTTCTGTATCTCCATTATACCATAAATACTGGCTGCAAAGATACACCATTTATTCCAAATACAAAAAAATATTTTCTTGTATCCAAGAAAAGTTGTATCTTTGCAACGTCATTAGATTGGAATTGATTATGATTGACCAGATACTGGAATACAACCGCCGCTTCGTGGCGGAGAAAGGGTATGAGAAATATGTCACGGACAAGTACCCGGACAAAAAGCTGGCGGTGCTGTCGTGCATGGACACGAGGCTCACGGAACTGCTGCCGGCGGCATTAGGGCTCCGCAACGGCGACGCCAAGATTATCAAGAATGCCGGCGGACTCATCATCACACCCTTCGACTCCGCGATGCGCAGCCTTATTGTGGCGGTGTACGAGTTGGGGGTTGACAGCATCATGGTGGTGGCGCACTCGCATTGCGGCGCCTGCCACATGAGCTACGACCACTTCCACGACGAGATGCTGGCCCGCGGTGTCACCGACCAGACACTCGACACCATCCGCAAATGCGGTGTCGACCTCAACCACTGGCTTGAGGGCTTCCGCGACACCGAGGAATCGGTCCGCAAGACCGTGGAGACCATCCGCACTCACCCTTTGATGCCAAAGGATGTCACCGTCCGCGGCTTCATCATCGACAGCGAGACGGGCGCGCTGAATGAGGTGAACGAAGAAAAATGAAAAGTGGAAACCACCTATTACGAATACTGATGCATTAGGCGTGGGAATTTTAAAGAGAAAAAAATATTTTTCTTTGGGAGTTTTTACGTATTTTTGCATCATCAAACTAAAAAAGCACAAGAATGAAAAAGTTTTTGACAACACTGGCAATCACCATGTTTGCTTTCACCGGCATCATGGCTCAGAATGCATTGAACAATGCAGGTGACAACATCATCGGAATCTATCAGAGCGCTCAGAGTGGCGATAACTTCAAAGCGAAGATTGTCAAACTTGAGGATGGCACCTACCAGGGGCAGGTTATCTGGATGGAAAAAACCACGGATGCCAATGGTAACAAGCGTCTCGATGCCAAGAATCCCGACAAGGAGTTGCGTAATGTGCCCTGTGACCAAATAGTACTCTTCAGTGGCCTGAAATACAACGAGAAGAAACAACGTTGGGACGGCACCAAGATTTATGACCCCCAGCGTGGTGTGCGCGCCAAGATGACAGCAGAGTTCGCTGAAGACGGTTCCCTGAAAATCAAAGGCTCGGTGCTGGGCATCAGTGAGACGGTGAACTGGGAGAAAGTGAAGGAATAACCAAAAAGAGAAGAGGCCGGCGTTATCCTTGACGTGGAACACAGGAACAACATACTCAAGATAGAGAACCTGTCGGTATCTTTCGACGGACGGACAGTAGTAGAAGGCCTGAACCTCAGCCTCGAGCGAGGGAAGACCCTTGGTATCGTGGGTGAAAGCGGCAGCGGCAAGAGCGTCAGCTCATTGGCGCTGATGGGATTGCTCCCCAAAAACGCCTCCGTCAGCGGACATGCTTGGATGGACAGCACCGACCTGCTCACCCTCGACGAAGAGGGTTTCCGAGCCATCCGCGGCAATCGTATCTCGATGATTTTCCAAGAGCCCATGACCTCACTCAACCCCGTGCAGAAATGCGGGGCACAGGTCCTCGAAATGCTGAAAGCCCATCAGAATACTCCGAATAATCAGAGTACTCCGATGACTCCCAAAGAACGCGTTATCGCGCTCTTTAAAGAGGTGCTCCTCCCCCGCCCTGAGAAGATTTTCGACAGCTACCCCCATGAAATCAGCGGCGGTCAGAAGCAGCGTGTGATGATTGCGATGGCTCTCATCAACCACCCCGACATCCTCATCGCCGACGAACCCACCACAGCCCTCGATGTCACCGTACAGAAAACCATCCTCGACCTCCTCCGCTCACTCCAGCAGAAACACGGCATCAGCATCATCTTCATCACCCACGACCTCGGTGTCATCAGCCAGATTGCCGACGATATCTTAGTGATGTACCGTGGACACATGGTAGAACAAGGTCCTGCCGCAGATATCCTACAACATCCGAAAGAGCCCTATACACAAGGTCTGCTGGCTTGCCGCCCTCCCCTCGACAGCCGACCCGAAAGACTACCAACGGTGGAAGACTATCTTTCGAATGAAGAAGTAAAAATGAAGAATGAAGAATTGGCAGACACAACAAATAATTCAACATTCGACATTAAACATTCAACATTAGTCACCGTCAAGGACTTGACGGTGGAATATACTCTGAAGAAGAGCCTCTTCGGAAAGCCTCTGCAGACCCTCAAAGGTGTCGACGGCATCTCGTTTGACATCATGGAAGGAGAGACCCTTGGCCTCGTGGGAGAGAGCGGATGCGGCAAGAGCACCCTCGGGCGCGCCCTGCTGCGTCTCATCGACCATAGCGACGGGAGCATCCTCTATCGCGGGCGCCCCCTCGACACCCTCAACGCCAAGGAGATGCGTTCCCTACGTCCCAAACTGCAGATTATCTTCCAAGACCCCTACTCTTCCCTTAATCCAAGAATCACCATCGGCGACGCGATAAGTGAACCCTTGATGGTTCACAAAGGTGAAAAGTTAAAGGAGAAAGGTGAAAGCCATGATATCCACAACACTATTTCACCTCTCACCTCTCACCTCTCACCCAAAGAGCGTGTCTGCGCTCTCATGCAGCAAGTGGGCCTCAATCCCGACTGGTACAACCGCTACCCTCACGAACTCAGCGGCGGTCAACGCCAACGCGTCTGCATCGCCCGTGCCCTCATCCTACAACCCGAGTTGGTGGTTTGCGACGAGAGCGTCTCTGCCCTTGATGTCAGTGTGCAGGCACAGGTGCTCAATCTCCTCAACGACCTCAAGCGCCAGTACCATTACACCTACCTCTTCATCACCCACGACCTCAGTGTAGTAAAATTCCTCTCCGACCGCATCATGGTGATGCAGCAAGGCCGCATCGTGGAGCAAGGCACCCCGGACGACCTCTTCGCCCATCCGAAGACCGACTACACACGCACCCTCATCGAGGCCATCCCTCGCATCAAGTAATCAAAGAAAAAAATCAATAAGTGGGAATCCAACGTTCGAGCACTTCCTGTGTCTCGGGAGTGTGCTGGATAATCAGTACCATGCGTTCGCTGTACTGGTGCTCATACTCCGAGAATCCACCGTCGGGAAGCATCTTCAGCCGCCCCTTGTCGACGCCGAAATCTTTTATCAACGCATCATATACCGCCTGACTTCGGCGCGTGCAGAGCTTGCGGTTGTGCCGCTGCGACTCTTTGGCGTCATCGGCAGAAGCGATAATATAGAATTCCACTCCCCCTTCTGCCAACTCCATCTGCGACACCATCAGATTCAACTGACGCAGCGCCTTATTGTCCAGTTCATCGTCGTCGACAGCGAAACGCACCACCGACACAGGCAAATGCAAGCTCTCGTTAGTTGCCAGCATATCGTCAATCAACCCATTAGGAATCCGTGAGGTCGTCACTGTATCTTCCCCAACGACCTCCTGCGCCTTTACCTCCCCAGCCTCAAATCCTATAAGACTTATGAAAGCAATCAACGCTGTTTTCAATAATCTGTCACCCATAACCATTAATTAACCCTTTAAAAAGAACCGCCCCTGATGAAAAGAGCGGTTCCAACATTGTCAAAGTGGTGTTTTATATGTTGGGATTATGAAAAATCACTTTCTTTTTTTACTTGCCTCTTTGGCTTCCACGGTCATGGTGGCGTGGGGCACAATCATCAGGCGCTCCTTCGGGATGAGTTTACCGGTGGCCTGGCAAATGCCGTAGGTGCCGTTCTCGATGCGGATGAGGGCGGCGCGGAGGTCACGAATGAACTTCTGCTGACGAGCGGCCAACTTCTGGTTCTCCTCTTTCAGCAACACGTTGCTTCCCTCCTCGAGAGTTTTAAAGGTGGGGGCGGTATCCGTCACGTCGTTCTCGCTGCCGGCCACAGCCTGCTGCAGCATCTCGAGATCCTTTTCAGCTTTGGCTATCTTCGAAAGAATCAACTCCTTGAATTCCTGTAATTCCTCGGGGGAATAGCGATTCTTCTCTTGGGGTTTCTCTTTAGCTTTCATGATGTCATTGTATTTCTGAGTGCAAAAATAGGCATTTTCCGCAAACTAACAGGAAAAACATTTCAACACTCGGTGTTAATATTATCAAGATATAAATCAATCAATCCTTTAGGTGCTGTGATATAGAGTGTTTTTTGCTCGCGATCCACTTTGTCAATCACCTCGTCGATAACCGGAATCAGTATCTCCACTTCGTTTTTCATCACCTGAAAGAGCGGCTGTGCGGGGTAGTCAATCACCTGTGCCAACGTGCCAATATCACCCTTCTCACTGTCAATCACTCTGAAACCCGCCACTTCGTGGAAATAGAATTTGTTGCCCTCCAATTTCGGCAGCAAGTCGAGGGGGAGGTAGAGCGAGTGGCCGCAGAGCGATGTCGTCTGCTCAGCAGTAATCTCTTCGAAGGTCACGATGGCCTTGTTGCCGTTCAGTTGGTCGATATGGAAAAAATAAGGCACCAATTTCCCCTTCACCTCCACAAAGGCAGAGTCGAGTTCGGCATAACCCTCCGGCTCATCCACATCGAGGAACAGTATCACCTGTCCCTTCACGCCCCAAGGCTTGGTCACCTTACCCAGATAATAGCAATCCTTTATTTCCATATCTGTGTAACGAGAACAATTCATTATTATTGTCCCAAACATAATAAAAAGAATTAAGAACCATGCGCTGCATGATTCTTAATTCAGAAATCTCAACTCCTAATTGATTAAGCCTCGGCGGGAGCCTCGGTTTCAGCGGGAGCTTCACCTTCGGTGTTCTCGGCGGCAGCAGCAGCTTCGGCCTCAGCCTTAGCGGCAGCTTCAGCCTCGGCGGCAGCCTGACGCTTGGCGGCGACGGCGGCAGCCTTAGCCTCGTTAGCCTTCTTCTCGGCCTCGAGACGAGCCTTCTTGGTGTTGCGGGCGTTGTTCTCAACGTCGCTCTTCTTGCTGTTTATCTTAGCCTCTTTGGCCTGCAGCCACTCGTTGAAACGCACATCGGCGGTCTCTTGGCTGATAGCACCCTTCTCAACACCAATCTGAAGGTGACGACGGAGCAGGACGCCCTTATAGCTGAGGATGCGACGTACGGTGTCGCTGGGCTGAGCACCATTCTTCACCCATTCGACGGCGCGGTCGAAGTTGAGGTCGATGGTGGCAGGGTTGGTCAACGGATTGTAGGTGCCAAGCTTCTCGATAAATCTTCCATCTCGAGGTGCACGACCATCCGCAACAACGATGTGGTAGAAAGGCTGATTCTTTTTACCATGACGCTGAAGTCTAATTCTTGCTGGCATAATTGTTTGTTTTTTAAATGTTTATTAATACTTTGTCGTTAAATAACGAAGTGCAAAGATACAACTTTTTCCGAAACTGGAAAAATTTTTTTCAGTGGTCAGTGTTTAGTGTTCAGTGTTTAGTGATCG
>JAEEGK010023657.1_pt1 | contig 12796 bp, 5 predicted proteins | sample 8958771 | NCBI WGS metagenome assembly JAEEGK01 (sample SAMN16246547, study PRJNA631951) | gut metagenome | biome: gut microbiome; feature: rumen; material: SC-attached | host: Bos | place: Iran: Karaj | collected 2018-10 | reverse complement strand
GACAAAGGTTTATAGATTGCCTAAATCAGGTTCACAATTTCGAAAAGACAACAGAAAACACGCTCATATTATACTATGACAACAATAAAAAATATTTACAATTTGAGAAAATAAATAATTAGAAGTTCACTTAAAAAATAATGCAAAATGAAAACAGTAAGGAAATTATTAGTTTATGTGGTCATTATGATATCTTTTGTGGCTTGCCATAAGGAATCAGATTGTGATTTGACACAAATCCAATTAAAGGATTATCCTGATGAAACACTGAAATATACCGGTCAGATAGGAAAGGACTTTGATACTGCATTGGATTCACTTTTCCGCTATTTGAATTGCCCGTCGGAAATCTTGTATTTAAAAATCCCTATAGAGGTATGTTTTGATTGTGATAACAGGGCATTTTATGGTATCAGTTTTGCCGATGAGGGAGAACATACGGATGTATTGGACACAAAAGGCAACTATTATACACGTAAATGGCATAACACAATAAAATAATTGACATCACTAATGTCCCGTAAAAAATACGATATTTTTAATATATATAATTGACTTATAATACTATATATATGTATTTGCAGTCAACGGACTTGAAATGCTTATAGTACCCAGTCTCAATGGTTTTGCTAAAAAACACGTTGATTTTAGTGCTATTATAATTGCTGTTTTGTTCGTTTTTTGCATTTTTCAATTTTTATGGGACACTAATGAATTGACATGAAAACACAAAGATTTTTGCCGATCATGGCAACGGTTATCCTCGCAGGCGCGTTCCTCTTCGCAGGCTGCGAGAAGGAGAAACCTGTCCAACCCGATGAAAATATTATTGGGAATGACACCAATGTCCTTTATGGGAAAGTTGTTGCAATATTGCATCCATGCATAGGGAATGCAATGATAATTTCAGTGCAAAATGATACGGCAATCGGTTCTGACCATGACTTGTACAACAGCAAATATTTCCATATAGGATATGACACTTTGTTTGCATACGATAATGTGATTGCTGTCCCCTCACCGTTTGATCATGAGCGGCAATGCCGGTATTATTATAAAGGGAAGGCACTATGCGATATCAAGGTAAATGATGAGATAGCATTCACCTGTAGGGAAATTGAGTCAAAAGAGGATACATCTTTATTTTTACCTCACACCTATTGTCTGGCTATTTACGCTCCTCCTTCAAATATGAGGTATTATGTTATCAAAAAAATTGTCAATTACAAAATCAAATAGTTATGAAGAGGTTAACATTGTTGTGTGGCATATTATTTAGGACACCTCTAAAATAGATAATAATTTAATAGTCAAATAATAATACATAAGATCCTTCGTTATATAGTTGTAATTCAAAAAAGAACAGCCATGCAGAAGTACAAAGCGACAGGAAACCTGACATTGTTTGACGAAGAGGAGCGGCAGCAGAGGCTCTCCAAGATAGGCAACCCATTGACAGAAAAGGACAAGGGTCAGGAACGAAGGAGAGCAACAGGCTGAAATCCAAGACAAGGAGCCGCGTGGAACACGTTTTTGGATTCATGGAATGCGTCATGAACAAACTGTGATTCCGCCACGGTGCATGTGATTGTGGACAGCGCGAACACCGTCTATGCTGAATTTACCGAACTTGTGACGAACGTTGCGGTCGGCAACACCAACATGTCCCTGCATACCGCCTACAAGGTGCCGAACTTCGATGGCGAATACACCGTGACGGTCTATGTGGAGAATGTGAGGGGTGAAATGAACAACAGCAACGACACCGCAAGAGTCAAGGCCTGTGCCGTGAAGTACGGCGTGGGTGTCGAGGACTTCGATGCGGATGTCTACCAGCTGGGTCAGAACATCCCGAACCCTGCCGCCCTGCGCACGGTTATCCCGTTCAATGTGCCGCAGGATGCCAATGTCCGTCTGTCGGTCATGAGTGCCAACGGTCAGATGCTGTTCAGCACGGAAATCCGTGCGACAGCCGGTGCCAACAGCTATGAACTGGATGTTGAGCAGCTGGCCACAGGTATCTACTACTACAGCATGGAATACAAAGGACAGCGTTTGGTCAAGAAGATGAACGTCGTCCGGTAAAAACAATGAAGAGACGGTGCATGCACCGTCTCTTCATCGATAATAAAAACGGGAGTTCCGTCAGGGACCCCCGTTTTTTAATTAATTGCGGAAACCGATGATTTCGCGCACATCCCGGATTGTTTTCCGGGCGTTTGCGCGGGCCTTTTCCGCACCGGCGTCCATCACCTCATCCAGCCGCTTTTCGTTTTGCGAAAGCTCAAGAATCCGTTCGCGGATCGGCTCGCAGCAGCTGACAATATCCTCGGCAAGCTGCTTTTTCAGGTCGCCGTAACGGATGGTGCATTTGTTATAGGCTTCGTCGAAATAGGCGTATGTTTCAGGCGCGGATACCTGCTTCATGATTGTGAAGAGGTTCTGTATCTCCTGCGATTTCTCCTGGTTCTCCTGCGTGGGGCCCTGGTCGGTCTTGGCCCGCATCACCTTTTTGCGGATTACCGCCGGCTCGTCCCGCAGGTAGATGGCGTTGCCCTCCGACTTGCCCATCTTCAGGCTGCCGTCCAGGCCTGGGATTTTCACTAGGTTTTCGCCGAAATTGTATGCCTGCGGCTCCTTGAAATAGTCCACCTTGTACATTCGGTTGAAACGGTTGGCGAAGGTGCGCGTCATCTCGAGATGCTGCTCCTGATCCTTTCCCACCGGAACCTTGTCGGCACGGTGTATAAGAATGTCGGCGGCCATGAGGGTGGGGTAGGTGAGAAGCCCCGCATTCACATTTTCGGGCTGCTGCCGCACCTTGTCCTTGAATGAGGTGCAACGTTCCAGCTCGCCCAGATAGGCGTTCATGTTCAGGAAAAGATATAGCTCAAGCACCTCCGGTACGTCGCTCTGGAGGTAGAGTGTGCATTGGTCGGGGTCAAGCCCTGCGGCCAGATATTCCACTAAAATCTGCCGGGCGCTCCCTTTGAGGTCTTCAGGATTGGGGTGGGTGGTCAGTGAATGGTAGTCCGCTATAAAAAAGTAGCAGTTGTTTTCCCGCTGCATGCGGATAAAGTTGCGCAATGCGCCGAAATAGTTGCCTATGTGCAGGTTGCCGGTTGAACGGATGCCGCTTAATACTGTTTCCATACTGTTTGTGTTCGTTGTTTTTTCTGATAACGCAATTTTTTTCCTTCTATTGTGGACTGTTGCAATTGTTATGCGTATTCCGTTATTTCCCGGGAAAGGGCCGCAATAAAACGGCTTTTTTTTCTTGAAAAAAGAAAGATATCTTTTTTTTGTGTAAATTTGCATCCTTAATAGAAAAAGGAATTATTAATTTAAATTATTCAAAATGAAGAAGTTCTTATTTGTTATGCTGGCACTGCTGTTGGCGGTGCCCTTCGGTTTCCCGCAAAACCGGGTGACCTTTACGGAGAATTTCGACGGAGTGTCACAAACCTTCACCCGCTCCCCGCTCACACATTGGAGCCAGGACACGCTCTTCAGCGCCAGCGGGAAAAAATCCATCTGGGGACAGGTTCCCAACATGGAGGGTGATTCCGTCGAGCTGATATCTCCCTTCTACGACCTGACCAACTACGCCTATGCGTACTTGCGTTTCACCCACATCTGCAAGGTTTCGGATTCAGATGAGGTGACAATTGAGTACAAGGAGGACTACGTCGGGTCGAAATGGACCAAAATCCCAGCCACGGACTACAAGGGCAATTCGCTCACCTACCGGCGCACGGGACAGTTCAACCAGGCAAGCTACAGCACCTGGAAGAGCAACGACATGATGGCCCGTCCGGAAAACTCCTGGTGGAAGACCGAATCGTTCAACATCAGCGAGGATGTCGCCTATGCCAAAGTGCAGTTCAAATTCAAGATCAAGAAGAAAGGCACTGTCGGAACCAACTTCGCATGGGGCTGGTTCATCGATGATTTCGAGCTGACATGCGCCGTCTCCCCAATCAATCCTCCCATTGTGGAGTTCGTATCCCCCTTCACGGAGGGCACAGTCTACAGTACCGGCCCGCACACCATATACGCCAAAGCTGCAAAGCGCACTGTACTGCCCATCCTTACCCCGAAAATGTACATTAACTACACATCATATTCCGGTCAGCAGACCCGCGATTCAATGCTGATGACCGCCTACGACGGTGACTCCATGTGGATGGCCTCCATCCCGCAGCAGAACATCGGTACGCAGGTTGCCTACACGGTTGTGGCACGTGACACCGCCGGCAACAACGCCTCAGCATCATCGGGCTACACCATCGGACGTATCTGGGGCTTCGACAGCAACAGCGTTGCACTGCTCTCAATAGACACGCCGCAGCGCGGCGCACTGGCAGGAAAGGCCAACATTGTGGTGGCCACCATCCAGAACCGCGGTTTGAAGGATCTGACCTCCGCCACCATCAATTGGACGGTTAACGGAGTGAAGCAGACCCCGTTCCAATGGAAGGGCAAACTGCCCGAAGGCTATACGCTGCCTGTACGCATCGGCAGTTATATCGCCCGCAACGACTACGACACGCTCGAGGCCTGGGTCACGATGCCGAACGGCGTCGCCAACACCACCGCCGACACCATTGCAAGAAGAGTCTCCTACGGCTGCATGCAGATTTTCAACGGAACCTATACAGTAGGTGCCACCGGCAATTTCAAGACCATTGCGGAGGCTCTGAATGCGTTGCAGCTTTGCGGTATGAACGGCAATGTGACGCTGAGCATCCAGAAAGGGACCTATTACGGCATGCTCGACTTCACGGACTATATGAGCATAATCGGACCTAAGGACACTTTGAAGCTTGTTTCCGCCACTGGCAAGGCCGAGGATGTGGTCTTCGCCCCGGATTCCGTTCCTACCGGCTACGAGACCGTACGCTTCCTGCGTGCGCACAACATTGTGCTCTCCCATCTGTCGCTGGTCGGCATCAATGCGGGGAAAATCAATGTGCATTTCCAGGATACCAACGCCAATATCCAGATAGACCACTGCTACATTCTTTCGGACACTGCCACTCAGAACGGTCCGCTCAATGTGCTGGTGGAGGCCTCACAGCAAGGGTCATCCAACGGTATCCGTTTCCTGTACAACGATATACGCGGTGGCGGTTACGGATTCAGTTTCTACGGCTACTATTACCAGGTGCGCCGTATCAAGCATATCACCATTGTCGGCAATATGATTCGCGACTTCATGTGGAATGGTATCGAAGGTTATTCCATGGAATACGACTATGTGAACGACAATACCTTCCTTCCCCGTCCCGGCATGAACAACAGTCCGACCATGTTCTACTCGGACGACTGTACGGCGGAAGAGATTTGCCGCAACCGTTTTTACAATTCGTCGGCCGAGCAGTACATCTATGGTGTTTATCTGTATGAGTTCAACATCGACTCCAGCAAGCGCGGCCTCATCGCCAACAATGAAATAGTGCTGAACGCCACCAGATACGGCTATGGATTCCAACTTGAAGACAGCCATTTTGATTTCATCAACAACAGTGTGGTCATCAATGGCGGGAGCGATGGATACGGATTGTATATCTACAACTGGATGAACTACCCGTTCAACATCTATAATAATAATATGGTATGCCTGAACGACGGTTTCCCCATCTATATAGAATATTCGACCAATATCGGCACGACCGACATTCTGGACTACAACAACTGTTATGGCTACAGCTATATAGGCTATTGCGACGGTGAGGAGAGCACCCTCTCCGGCTGGAAGAGCATTTCCGGTGACGCGCATGCCACCAGCATCCTTCCCGCCTTCACGGATCCCACCGCCTCAGCATTCTGCATGCACTACAACGGCATGAGCTGTCCGAGATTTGCCGGTGTGAACAACGACATCCGTGATACAGCACGTCAGGCTCTGACCACGATGGGCTGCTATTCCGAACCGGCCAGGGATTTCAATGCCGCACTGGTCGCCTTTGCCGACTGGCAGGAATCCTACACCACCTCCAGCCAGAATCCGGCGAAGGTTGTTCTGATGAATGCCGGTTCGAAGGACACCCTGCGCAGCTGCACCATCCAGTGGACATGGAACGGAGTGGCACAGACCCCGTACCAGTGGAAAGGCACCCTTCTACCTTATGCAACGGACACCATCACCATCGGTAAATTCACCACAGTTCTGGGTGTCAACAACATTATGGCCTATATCACCTTGCAGAACGGGATGCGTTCCGACATGAAGCCTGCAGATGACACCATCCGTAACAAGACCTACGGCTGCACAGCCCCGCTTTCCGGCACACTTACCATCGGTAGCGGAAAGGGTGCCGACTATGCCACCTTCAACGATGCAATCAGCATGATGAGGAACTGCGGCATCAGCGGCCCGGTCACATTCAAGATCCAGTCTGGCACCTATAAGGAGTCGCTGAGCATTTCGGGCGGCATCAAGGGTAGCAGCGGCAAGAACACCGTTACTTTTGAATCGGCCACCGGAAAGGCCGCCGATGTGGTGCTGGTCGCCTCCGGCTATGCGGTGAATGTCAGTGCCACCAGTCACCTCCGCTTCAACAACCTGACCATCGATGCCAAACAGTCCGGCAACGGCTTTAACATCAGCGGAGCCTCCAATGACATCCGGATTCTCCACTGCGACATCCAGATGAATCCGAAGGCGAACGGAAACAGCGTGCAATATGGTATCTACTGCAACAGCGATGCGAAACGCGACAGCATGTGGATTATCGGCAACCGTATCGACGGCGGCTATTACGGCATGTATATCTGGAACGGCACATCTTCCTCCGCATCCCAGCACGGCCGTTTCAACCGTGTGGACAGCAATGTCATCAGCAATGCCTACAACTATTTCATGTATGCCTACTACACCGATTTCATCAGCGTATCCCACAACAAGCTGTATGCGCGTGAAAAGGACGGGTACTACTATTTCTACGGCCTGTACCTCACCTATTGCAACAACGATTCCATCATAGGCAACTTCATTGATGCTTATAGGGATTATATCGGCTATTCATACCCCCTGCGCAACTACTACTCCAACTACGCCAGCTATGCGCAGAACACGAAGAATGTGACGCTCATCGCCAACAACGAGATCCGTATGAAGTCGAGCTTCGGTTCGAACAGCGGTTACACCTACGGACTTTACGACTATTACGGCAACTCAAGGGTTGTCAACAATTCCATATACGCCCACACCAACTATTCGAGCGGTTACGGCATGTACATCTACACCACCAGCGGCTACATGAAGGAGGTCCTGAATAACCTCGTCGTCTATGTCGGCGGCTCTTCAGCATATCCCATCTACTGCAACAGCAGCTCCACCGCACAGGTGAAGTTCTCGGCCAACAACTACTACCACAGCGGCGGTTCCAACCTGGCCTATTTCGGCGGAGCCCGCAGCACGCTTGCCAATGTTCAGACCACTGATGCGCAGGCCACCGACATCATGCCTTCCTTCATCAACCTGAACAACGACATGCAGATCAAGAAAACTGTCAACAACCAGCTTTCCTGCCCGACCGATGCATCGGTTACGACCGACTTCTTCAACCGTCCGAGGGATCCGAGGACCACAATCCGCGGTGCCTATAACGAGGTTGAGCTGAAATATAACGCTTCGCTGGCCAAATTCACCTCCCCGTCACAGGCTGTCTGCAAGCCTGGTAACAACATCAAGGTGTCGGTGGTTCTGGAGAACACCGGCGATTCCCTGCTGACAGCGGCCTCGGTATACTGGAGCGTGAACGGTGTTGCTCAAAAACAGTATGACTGGACAGGCAGCCTGAAATCCGGCCAGACCGACATTGTCGACCTCGGCACGTTCAAAGCTGTCGTCAACAGCAACAACATCATAGCCTATGTGGTGATGACCGGCCAGAAGGATGCGCTGCCCTACGACGACACCATCTCCATCAATGTGTTCGGATGCACCGGCGGCGCCCTTACCGGCAAATATTCCGTTGGTGGAGCAAATGCCGATTTCGCCACGTTGGATGATGCTATCATAGCTCTGACCAAGTGCGGCTTGGGCGGCCCCGTCGAGATGCGGCTCAACCCCGGCAAATACAACGGCATGGCAATCAGCGGACTTTTCATGAACGGAAGCTCCTATAACACGGTCACCTTCACCTCCGCCACCGGCAAACGTGAGGATGTGGTCCTGAAAAGCACCACCTCCACCACCGACCTTATGCTGGAGAATGCCGGATACATCAACTTCCGCAACCTGACAATCGGTGACACAATCAGTAGTGTGCAGACCATCCAAATAGTGCAATATCTGACGGATGTAAGTTTCTACAATTGTGTTGTCTACAGTATGCCGGGAAGTACAAACAGCTCTTCCGCCTGTGTATATCGTCCTACATCATCATCATATATGGTGAAGACCCTTTCATTCACAAAATGTCGTTTTTATGGCGGTTATCAGAATATCCACATGTATTATGCGGGAACCTCCTCTTCCGTATTCGGTGCGGTCAAGGTGGACAGCTGCGAATTGTTGAACGCCTATTATTATGCATACAATAGCCCGTATCCTGCACAATACATTCTGACGGCACGTGACAACTACATCCATAACGCCCCCAATGCCAATTATTTCTATGCATTCAGGTTTGGTAGTTCCACATCCCAGTTGGATATTGATTCTCTTTCACGCAATGTAATCTGGTGTAATGCAAACGGCACCAATTATGGTCTGAATATTGGCCAGACAGTGAATTATTATGGTCCTATGGCCTATCAGGATGCTTGTTTCCACAATAACTTATGGATATTTACCGGTAATGCAAGTACCAGTTACGGATTCTATTACGGAAATATGAGTTATATGGATTGGCGTCATAACACATTCTATATGAACACTACCGGAACACGGTATGCATTGTATGTCACCAATACAGGTAACTATAACTTCAATTTCTATGACAATCTGATTTACATGGCCGGTACCAGAGGCACGGCGGAATGCGTACACCATTCCTCCAACTCCTCCTATCTGGCTCCCACCTACTTGTATATGGACAACAACGTCTATTACAACGAGCAGCAGCAGACCATCGGTCACGGCGCGAACAACATCAAGACCTGGAGTGCGCTGGTGAACAACGACTTCAACTCCAAGTATGAGAAGGTCGCCTTTATAGATGCGGCCGCAATGAACTTCCATACCGGCGGAGCCAAGGGAGTAATTCCGATCGACCCGGCTGTCAAGACCGACCTGGAGGGCAAACCGCGCGCCGGATACACCAACGCGGGCTGCTACCACGATTTCATCCCCACCAACTACGATGCCAGCCTGCTGGAGATCACGCATCCTGAAAACGGTGCGGTCACCGGTTCCACCGATTCGGTGCTTGTGACAATCCAGAACATGGGTAAGGCTGACCTGGCCTCCGTCACGGTCCAGTGGAAACTGAACGGTGTGCTGCAGCAGCCGTACAAATGGGTTGCCGCCACAGGCAAAGAGCTTGCCTACGGCAAAACGGCCTCCAAAGTAAGCATCGGCACATTCAAGGTTCCCTCCGGCCAGTACAGCATTGTGGCCTGGACGGAGAACCCGAACGGCTTCACCGATGCAAATTATGGAAACGACACCGCAAGCATTTCGGTCATCGCCTGCGACTCCACGCTGAAGGGCACCTACACTGTGGGAGGAAAGAACGCCGACTTCGCCACCATTGACGGAGTTATCAGCTCGCTGCTCTCCTGCGGAGTGGGCGGACCTGTGGTCTTCAAGCTCAATGCCGGCACTTACGATGCGATGGAAATCAGTGGCACCATCCCCGGTTCCAGCAGGACCAACACCATAACCTTCACCTCGCTGGCCGATGACGCCTCTACGGTGGTGATTGGAGACAACGCGAATGTCTCGTTGAAGCTGAACGCTGTCTCACATCTGGTGTTCGAGAAGCTGACCTTCGGTTCGAAGATCAGCACCACGCCGCAGAACGCAGTGCAGTTCAACGGCCACAACGAGGATGTGCTGTTCCACAACTGTAACCTCTATCTGAGCACAACCACCAGCAACAGCAACTATCGTGTGGTGAACTACAACAATTCCGGCAGCAACACAAGCTTCCTGCAGGATGTGCGCTTCATCGGCAACGAGGTGGCCGGCGGCTACTACGGATTCTACCTGTACTACGCGGGCGGCGCATCTGCCAACTGCAAGACCTCTGCATTGAACCGTGCCAGCATCCGGATGGACAGCAACCACATCTACGACCAGTATTGCTATCCGCTCTACTCCTACTACTACACGCACATTGAGAGCTTCTCCTTCAACACCATCGAATCGAGAAAGGGCACAAGTTCCAACTATGGAGCCTATTTCTACTATTACAATTTGGTGGACAGCGTTGTAGGCAACCGCATCCATGTCAATGTGACAGGTTATGCATATGGCGGTATCCGGCTGTACTACTACACCAACTACACCTCCACCTTCGGCTCCGACATCGTGCCGGTGAAGGTGGCCAACAACGAGATCATTTCCGTTGCCGGAACGACAGCCTACGGCATCTACTGCTACTACTACATCAATGCCGACATTTTCCACAATTCTATCTACTGCAAGGCTAAATCGACCAACTACGGACTATATGTCTACACGCAGAATTCGACCAGCAACCTGACCGTCATGAACAACATCATTGAGGCTGACAGCGCCTCCACCAACTATTTGGTGTACGTTTATGCGGCGGCCACGCTGACCACCTATCCGACGGTGTTTGACTACAACGACTACTATGCGGAAAGCACAAGCAAGAACAACTTCTACTGCGGATCGGCGCGGACCTTCGCCAGCTGGCAGTCCACCTACAACATGGACGGCCATTCCATCCAGGTGAAGCCCGACTTCACCAACCTGCCGAACAGCCTGGCCGTTGGCCAGTATGACAACCAGATGAAGTGCAACCGCCGCCGGAACGTGCCGTTCGACATCAACCACAACGCACGTACCACCTTGACTGTAATGGGCTGCTACAGCACCGCGCTCTTCGAGGGTTACAACCTGCAGGTTGAAGCCTTTGCCGAACCTGTGGTCGGAGGTATCCAGTGCTTCCCGAACACCACGCCGGTCAAGCTGACCCTGTACAACATGGGCACATACGACGCTGACTTCTCCGCCAATCCTGTGACACTCTATCTGAAGTGCGAGAGCGACTCGGTCAACTTCATGAAGAAGGTCACCGTGAACAAGGGCGGCATCGGAATCATGAAGCGTGAAGTCTTTGAGGTTGAACCTTACATGGACATCACCTATCCTGGCATGTACAAGCTGACCGCCTGGTTGGAATGGGGCAAGGACCAGCTGCGTAGCGACGACACCCTTAAGCTTGACTACTACGTTGACAAGACCGTTCTGCCTTACGACAACAACTTCACGGGACAGTTCGCGGGCGTGGCGACCAACCAGGCCTATGGCGACATCACCTGGGAGGTGGTGAACACCAATCCTGTCCTGAACCCTGTGTACGGTACGGGCAGCCTGCTGTTCCGCTCCTCCGAGGCAAGAGGCTCCATCAGCCAGGCACTGTTCACCTCGGTGAGCCTGCAGGGTACCTACAACCCGCATCTCTATTTCTGGTACGCGCATGACAACGCCAATCCGGATCTGCACGACCAGATGGAGGTCCGCATCTCTCAGGATGGTGGTGCCACCTTCAAGACCCTGCAGACCCTCTACCGTTACGATGCCAAGTGCACGCAGCCTACCTGGAAGGAGTACAAGATGGATCTGTCGAAGTACAGTACCGGCAGCTGCATCATCATCGCCTTCACGGCCTACAGCTACGGCGGAGGTGACCAGACTGTCGACCGCGTGAAGATTGTCGCTCAGCAGGATATGCAGGTTTCGGTCGAGGTTCCGTCCGACACCGACTTCGCTGCCTGCAACCTGACGGGACGCTCTTTGAAGGTTTACCTTGAAAATCTGACAAGCCAGGAGGTTCATTTCAATGACGGCGACTCCATCACCGTGGAGATGAGCGGAGCATCCAACTTCGTCTACAAGCAGGCTCTTACGGGCCGTTTGGAGAACCGCGAGCTGGATTCCTTAATCCTGAGCCCGATCGACTACGTTGGCGGCGGCCAGTTCGACGTGAAGGTCTATGTGAACGCCATCGACAGCAATGCCGCTAACGACACGGCCAAGTTCACCCTGAACCTGAATCCTGACCTGGCCGTGACTGGCTATGACGAGATTGGTTTCACTGCTCCTGGCGACACTGTCTACGTTGGCTTCACTATGAAGAACACCGGTAACCTGGAGATTGTCTCCCCGTTCAACGTCAAGGTGGTGGTCAACGGTGTTGACACAATCACCGAGCTGGTGACCGCCAGCCTGAAGCCGGGCGACACCCTCTACTACAAGTTCAGGCAGGGAGTCATCGTGCCGAACACAACGGCCGACCAGCCCTACTATCTGCTTGACGTCTACGCGCTGCTGCCTTGCGACGCTGACGGCGACAACGATTCCGTGCGTATCATCGGCAATGTGAACATTGTTGACAACGGCATCCTCTCCATCATCACACCTGCCGCGGGCCAGTGCGCCATGGGCGGTGAGATGGCGAAGGTTGAGGTCCGTCTGTTCAACAACGGCAACGTTGACAACAGCGACAGCGTGATTGTGACTGCGGTCATCGACAGCGCAGGTGCAGCCTACATGACTTTGACCGAGAAAGTTGCCCCGTTGTACGGTGGTGAGAACCGCAACTACACCTTCAGGCAGCAGTACCGTGTGCCTCGCTTGAGCGTGAACGGA
>JAEEGK010023656.1_pt1 | contig 12797 bp, 6 predicted proteins | sample 8958771 | NCBI WGS metagenome assembly JAEEGK01 (sample SAMN16246547, study PRJNA631951) | gut metagenome | biome: gut microbiome; feature: rumen; material: SC-attached | host: Bos | place: Iran: Karaj | collected 2018-10 | reverse complement strand
ATAATATTTTTAAATAAAAATTTTAATTTTTTTTTAATTGTTATAATATTAATTAAATAATATATTAATCATATACAATATTATAAAATTGTATAATTTATTTATTTTTTACAAAAATTTCATTTATATTATTATAACTATTTTTTTCTTTATCAACCAAAAAATAATTATTTTTTTCCTTACAATAAGTAATAAATTTATTCCAATATTCATTATTTTTTAATGTATCTCCATTTCCCACAACAAAACATGCATATTTTGCCCTTGATAATCCAACATTCATTCTTCTAAAATCATTTAAAAATCCTATACCTGTTCCAGTAGAAGGAATTTTTTTATCTATACAATTTACATATATATCATCATTATTACTATTATTTTCTTCATCACATGTATCCTCAGTAAAATTACTTCTAACTGTTGAAAAAATAATAATATCTCTTTCTTGACCTTGAAATGAATCTATTGTATTAATTTCAATTTCTGTGGATTTTATTATATTTTTTTCTTTTTTTAATTCTTTTATTTTTTCAGTAATTAATTTAACTTGAGACTTATATGGTGTAATTATAGCAAATTTATAATTTTTTTTATATATTTCAATAGATTTTTTTTTAATTTCAAAATAATCTAATTCATTATTTTCATCAAATTCTAAATTAATTTTTTTAGCAATTTTTAAAATTAGTTTTATTATAAAATCAATTTCAAAAATATTATTAAAACTTTTCATATCAATTTTTTCTTCTCCATAAGATATATCAAAAAAACAAAAATTATATTTTTCATTGATTGATTGATATATCTTATTTTCTTTTAATTTTTTTATATATCCCTCATTATCTACCAATTTATTTTCATAAAAAGTTTGACCAATAAAATTTCTAATATTAGAATGCATTCTATATTGAATAGTTAAGATATGTCTTGGATAATTATTATCTAAAAAACGTTCAAATAATGACCTGTTATATAAAATTTTTGATGCATTTGGGGAGAAAACTGTTGCTGGTAATTGCATATGATCTCCTACCATTATTAATTTTTTTATTTTATGTGAAAGAGGAATTAAATTCGATGGTTCTACACATTGACATGCTTCATCTATTATTAAATAATCAAAGTTTATTAATAAATTTTTTAATCTTTCACTTCCTGAACTATTTAATGTTGTACATACTATTTTTGATTGAGTTAAAATATCAAATTCAAATTTCTTTTTTTGTGAACGTTTTTCAGATAAATTTCTTAATAAAGAATTTTTTTGTAAATTTAATTCATTTAGTTGAAAATTTATCGATTTTTTTTCTGATATATTAATAATTTTATTATATTTTTCATTTAATAAATTTATTTTTTTATTACATTTTTCTAATAAAGATAAAATATTTTCTGTTTCAGATTTATATTTTTGATCACTTAAATATTCTAAACTATAATTTTCCAAAATTTTCCCATTTTGAGTTTTTAAAAATTTATTTTCTCTTTCATATCTATCATATAAACCAAATCTTAAAAATTTAACATTCGATTCAGTTAAATCAGAATTTAAAATTCCTTTAGTTGCAATTCTAGCACATATTTCATCTATTGCTGCATTACTAGGAGCACAAATTAATATTTTTCCATTATTATTTAACAAAAAAAGACTAATTAATCCCAAAATGGTATGTGTCTTTCCAGTTCCAGGGGGTCCCTGTATAAGCATTATATCTTTTTCTTTCATTTTACTTACTTTTTCAATAGCTTCAATTTGAGATGGATTAAATTTATTTTTTATTTTTATATTATCAATAAATGCTCTTGCTTCACTTGATAAATTCATAGGTTTTTCCATATTATTTAATAAGTATTTTTTATCTAAAATTCCATTAAATGAACTTAATTCTAAATTTAATATTGCCATATATTCTCTTAAAGGAGAGGTTAAATTTCCTAAATAATATGTTTTATAATATTTTGATGAAGGATTTTCAATGTAATCATTTGCTTTTGGGATTAAATGAAATTTTTCAACATATTTTGAATGAACTAAAACTAATAAATCATTATTTTCTTGAAAAATTATTCCTATAAAATAAAAACGATTATTATTATTTAAAAAACTAATTTCATCTGGGTTTATTGGAATGTTTTGATGACAAAATGCAATAATGTCATTATCTTTAAAAATTTTTCTATTTAATTCAGTTAATTTTTTGTTTGTATTTATTTTGAAAAAATGTAAATTTTCTGAATTTTTAAAAAATATAAATTGAACTCTAACATCACATTCAATATAATTTTTTATTTCTTTTTTTTCAGTTTTTTCTTTTAATAATAAAAATTTTAATTCATTATAAAAATTTCTTATCCAAATAAATTTATAATGCATTTTATTTTCAAAATTATTTGGAACAATTTCTGTTGGTAATTTTTTTTTATAAAATTCAAAATCTAAAACATTTTCAAAAATTTCATTTTTTGTATATTTATAATAATTATCATAATTTCTTTTATTTGATGGTTTAAATAAATAATTATTATTATTATTATTTGAAATTATAATAATTTTTTCTTTAATATGAATATTTGATTCAAATTTATTTTCTAATATTAAATTATTATTATTATTATTATTATTTTCTTTTTTTATTTCTTCATTATTATTTATTTCAAATGTTCTTTTTTTTTCGCCCATTAATAAAATAGCTAATCTATCATTTTTTTCTTTTGCTTTTCTTTCATTTTCTTTTTCATATTCTTTTCTTTGTTTATTTGTTATTCCTAAAATTGATTTATAAAATTCATCTTTTGAATTATTATTTTTTGATGATTGTTTTTTTTCTTTGTTTTCTATATTTTCATTATTATTATTATTTAATTGTTTATTATTTTTTTCATTATTTTCATTGTTATTATTATTATTATTTATTTGAATTTGATTTCTTAAAATTTCTTTAGCAAAATTTATATTTTTTTGGATTTTTTCTTTTTCTTTTTGATTTTTTTTTTCAATAATAAAATTATCAATTTTTTTACTTTCTTCTTTTTCATAAAAATAACTATTTTTTTCTTTTTGATACTTTTTATCAAAAATATTTCTAAATTTTTCATCATCAATTTCAAATTCTCTTAATTTTTTCTTTTTTAAAAATTCATTTTCTTTTTTTTCAATTTTTTCTTCCTTAGTTAAATCAATAATATAATTTTTATTAAAATTTTGTTTATTAGTATTTAATTTATTATTTTGATTAAAATTTATTCTTTTTGAAGAAAATTTTTTTTCAATAATAATAAAATCATCTAAATTTTTTTGTTTTTTTGGTTCAACTATATTATCAATAAAATTATAATCAATTTTATTTTTAAATACATCTTTTTTATTATTTTTTTCAATTATTTTTTTAAAGAAACTCGAAAGATTAGAATTATGTGGATTAGTTGACATATAATAATTTTATTTTATTATTTTTTTTAAAAAATATAAAAAAGGAAAATTTTTAAAATAATTTAAAATATTATTCATTAAATAAATTCTAAAATTTAAGTAAATAATATAAAATAAATATAAAATATTTAATATTTAATTTAAATTATTAATTAGATGTATGAATTTTGAATTGTAAATAAAAAAATATTATTAATACTAAAATTCCAATAATTAATATTATTTTCGCAATAATTTTTAAAAAAGGAAATTTATTTTTTTTATCTAATTTTATTAAAAAATATGCAGGTGCTATTACAACTAAAATATTATTATAAGTTGCACCAACAATTCCTTCAATAACTAAAATTTTATTAAAAAATATCGCAAAAATAAGGATAGAAAAATAAATTAAAAATGTTAAAAAATGTTTATATTTATTTATATCAAATTTTTTAACATTTTTTTCTAATATTTTTTTATTTAAATCCTCTTCTTTAATATCAATTAATTCAATTGATTTATTATTATTATTTTTATTAAAATTATATTTAATTAAAGATTTTATTAAATTAAGTACATTATTTTTTAAACTAAAAAAAAATATTGGCATACTTAATGAAGCAGATAAAAATAAAGTAAATTCAGATATTAATAAAAAAATTACAATAACTTTATTTTTATTTAAATAATAATTAATATCTTCTCCGAAATAAATGATAATTATATCATTTAAATTATTACCATACATTAAATAACCTAAAATAGATGTTAATATATATATAATAATAGTTATTATTAATGAAATTATTGTTGCTAATATTATTTTATTACTTTTTCTTTGTTTTAATGATAAATATAAAGGAAAAAAATTTGTTTGAAAATTAAAACTTAATAATAAAGATTGAGTTGCATAAAAAATATAATTTAAATTACTTTCTTTATTGAAATATAACATTTCTTTTTTAAATGTTATTTTTTTTGATGGATTTATTTCTTTAAAATATTTTATTAAAAATACTATTATTAAAGAAATAATAAAAATGAATATATTAAAAACTCCAATTGAAGAAGTTCTTACTAAAGCAGAAATATCATTTTTAAACATAAGTGGTAATAAAAATAAAAATATTATTATTGCATAAAAATAATCTTTAAAAAATATTGAATCATTTTTTTCTAAAAATAACGTAACAAATATTTTTGTTATTCCACTTAAAATTTTTAAAAAAATAATACAATCGAAAAAAGTTCCAAAAATAATTGTTGATTTTATAATTACTATTCCAAGTTTACCTAAACTAAATTTAGCATAAACATTATAACCATATCTTTGAGTTATATCTTTAACTCTTATTAAAAAAACAACACTTAAAACAGTAATAATACCTGAAAAAATAAATAAAGAAATACCATAATAAATTCCAACTATTTTAAAAACATAAGGTAAATCCATTATACCTATTCCTATTATAGATTTAATTATCAAAATTATAGTTTGAATTAAAGTATTTTTTTCATTTTCAGGAACATTTTTATTTTCTCCATCATTTTCTTCTGAGTTAACTGAAAAATCTTTATAATTAGATGATTTTTCTTCATTTGTTACATCTGACATTTAAATTTAATTTTAAAAATTTATTTTTATTATTTTATTAATAAAAAATAATGCAACAAGATTGTCAAAAAGAATATATTCCAAATTATAATAATTTATGTTGTTTAAAACATTTAATAATTTTAAATAATTTATCAGAAATGCGATTATTAGATTCAACATTTGGAAAATTTTTGATTAAAAATTTAAATAATTTCGATAAAAACAATAAATTAATATTATCAAAAGAAATTAATTTAGAAAATTCAATAAATTTTTTAAATATTTTATCAAAATACATTTCTCATTATTATTTTTTAGGTAAAAATACATTTTCTAAATTTTTATGTAAAATCGCATTTAAATTTTCAGAAAATTTAATTTTTAGAGAACATCCGGATATTATAATAAGAATTTCATCAATAAAAAATAATATTGCTTGTATTTATGAATATGAAAAAAAATATGAAAAAAGTATAACTAATTTATCTTATTGTGAAAAATATTTAACAAATAATTTAGAAAAATTAATATATTATAGTAATTTAATTAGAATAATTTCAAAAAAACACGCAAATAATCAAAATTATTTTATAGAAATTATTTATAATAAAAATAGTAATAATTTTAATAATGAAAATAACGAAAATAATAAAATAATTGAATATATAGAAAATTGGAAAAAATATATAAACGAAGAATTAGATAAATTTAATAATGTAAAAAATTTAAATAATTCAATAAATTATCGTTCTAGAACAAATAATGACAGAAATAATAATTATAATTATGATATAAAAGAATTAAAAATAATTTCTATTTGTATTTATAATTATGCAATTTTTTTAGAAAAATTACTTAAAAAAATTTTAGATGCAAAAGAAATTTTAAAAAAAGGTTATGAATTTAGTATTTGTAATTTTGGAGATAATCATTTTATAACAATAAAATATCAAGAAAAATTAAATAAAATATCTAATGTTTTATCTACTAAAAATACTTTTAATTTAGAAGACGAAAGTGAATTAGATTTAATGAATGGAAATAATTTAGATATGTCTGAAACATATAGAGAAAATGGAGAATTTAATAATAAAATTAATAATATTTTACAACATTTAGAATCAATTGGAAAACAATTTGAAGGAAAAGAAATTAATCAAGACGATAAAAAATTTATATTACAACAAACTGAAGAAATTAAATCTATATTAAAATTTAATAAAAAAAAATCTTTACAAAATAAAAATTCAAACAAAGAAAAATTAAATAATAATAATATTATTATTAATAATAGACATTCTAATTCACGAAATAAAAATAATAACCAAGAAAAACATTTTTCAACAGATGGGTTAAATGTAAGTACAATAGAAAGACAAAAAAGCAATAATTTATTAGATAATGAAAGTATTTCCGAAGAAGAAAAAATTTTATCAAATGTAAAAGATAAAAATGAAAGTAATAATAACTTAATTATTAATAATAAAAAAGATACAATTAATTTATTAAATGATGAATTAAATAATAGTAGTAGCATTAACGAAAGACCAAAATTTATAGATAAATTTAAATCTCATTTATCTAAAATTATACCTTCTATTTCTTTAGTTACAGTTGAAGATAAAGACTATAAATCAGAAACTTTTTTTCAAAAAGCAGATATTAAAGTTAATTCACCTACAATTAATATCAAATTAGATGAAGCTAATAACGATGATTATAATTGTGTTACATATTTCCAAACAACAGATACAAATCATATAGAAAATAATGTAAATAAAAATATTAATAATAATAATAATAATTCAGGTTCATATGAACAAAATTTTATTGAATCTGAAAGAAAATATTTAAGTGAATTAATAAAAATAAAAAGAAAAGATTTTTTATTTTTTAATTTTTTTAATTCAATTGAAAAAATTAATCCTAAAAAAGAGGAATTTTTTAGCTTAAGATATATAAATAATGAAGATGTTTATATCAAATTATTAGCTAATGAAACAATAATAAATATTGAGTTGATTAATAATAAAAAAGAAAAATTAGATAATATTGAATTTGATTATAATAAATTATCTAATTTATTAAATCAAATTAACTTATATATTATGACTAAATATCAATTTATATATGAAGAAAACATAAATATTAATGATTTTATCAAAAATTATTTATTATTTTATATTTCTGTTAGATATCAAGAAAATACATATAAATTCGGAATATCTCAAAATCCAATAGGAATTTTTTTAAAGAAATCTATTAATTTTAAAGTAAGACATGTTTTATGTGTTTTTGATATAATAATTTTAGAACAAAATAAATTAAAAATAATATTATATAGTTCAAATGATGAAAAAAAAATTATCTTTATAGATGCATTTATTGATAATGAATCTTTTGATTTAATTTTTAAAAGGCATGATATATATAATATTTTTATATTATCATCTTCTGATTATACTTCAGATGAAAATATTATTAATATAGGAAAAAATATTCAAAAAACAATAAATAATTTTTGTGTTGATAGATACAATACTTTTGATGATTTATGTTTATCAAAAGGTCAAGTTACATTTAAATGTGAAATATCAAATAAATGTAATAATTTAACTTTATTTATATGTGATTTTTCTGAAAGATTATTTAAAGTATTTAAAATTAATGAAAATTTAAATAAATTAGATGGAATTATTTATTCTAGTGAAATGAAAGATATTTTTGGTTATGAAATAAATGATTTATATAATAGAACAAATAAAGAAGAAAAAAATTTTTTAAGTCAATTCATTATGAATTGCATTACTGTTAATGAAATAGATGAAAAAACAGAAAAAATTGTTATTATGCCTTTTAATGTTACTAATAATTTTTCTTTTATAAATAGTAATAAAATAATAAATTATTCCATTTATGAAATAAATAAAAATCATTTTATGAAACTTTTGATATATAATCCACTTACTAATCAAGATTATTATAAAATATTTAAAATTGTGTCAAAAAAAGATATAAATAAATTTTCATTTGATACATATAAAGATAAATTAGAAGAAATTTATTTAAATACTTTAAATTATATGATGAATGAAAATGATTATTTTATTAGTTATATCGAAATTTAATTTAGTTTTATTTATATAAACTTTTTTTAAATCTATTATTTATTCATATTAATTTATAAATATTTTTTTTTTGAAATAATATATTTATATTATTTAACAATAAATTTATTAAATATTAAAATTTATTAAATAAATTAAATTTAAAATAAAAATTATCAAAAATAAATAAAATTAAAAATAATATTAAAATTTAAAAAGAATATTATTACGAATATTTAAATTCAAAATAATTAATTATTTATTTGTTTAAATGGCAAATAATAATGATAATAAATTATTTATAAAAAATATCGATATTTATCAACATTTAAAAATAAATCACAATAAATATTTATCAAATTGTACTTGTTTAAATTCAGAAAAATATTATTGTATTCCATGTAAAATTTCAGTTTGTAATAAATGTCATTTAGATTTGCATCAAAAACATATTATAGTAAAGATAAAAGATTATATTTTAAATTCAAACAAAATTGATGAATTATTTTATCCATTTGAACAATATATTAATACAACAAATTTAATTGATGATCCAATTAAAGTCAAAGAAAATATTATTAATAATTTAAATGATTTTATTAATAGTTTAAATGAAAAAATTAATACTTATAAACTTAAAAAAACTGAAGAAATTGATAAAATATTTGATAAAATTATTGAGAATGTGAATTTATTGAAATCTTCAACTATTTCAATAAAAAAAAATTTAAATGATTTTATAGAAAAAAATAAAAATTTTTTAAATTTAGATAACACAAATCCTTTAGCTAATCCTGATAATAATAATACTAATTTTCTTATTAATTATGATATAATAAATATATTATTAAATCAAAATAATAATATAAAAATTAATTGTAAAAATTTATTAGATGATTTAAATTCATATGAAGAAGATTTACAAGATGAATATAAAAGAATTTCTCAAAATATTCAAAATATATTAGTAATTAAAAATAATTATCATAGTAATTTTAATCATAATTCAAATAATAATAATTCTAAATTATCTCAATCACAAAAAATTTCAAAAAAAAATTCAAAAAATAATATTAATGAAGTAAATAATGAACAATTAAATAAAAGTTTTACAAATGAATTCTCATCTTTATTAGAAAATTTATATTATAAATCTGAAAAATTAGGTCAAAAATTTTATGAAGGAATTAATAATCGTATAAATAAATATAATAAACAAATAAATATATTAAAGAAAAATATTTATAATACCTATAAAAAATATGGTAATTTCAAAACTATTGAAAAAAATATAAAAATTTTACAAAATAATTTTCAATTAAAAGGTTCAGATGGTTTATTTAGTCAACGTCATCCCTCTATTAATAATTTAAAACCAACAGAATATTCTAAATATATTGTACCTCAATATAGCTATTCATCTCCAGAAGATGTTAAATTAGATAATCCTTTATTACAAAAATATTTTTCATATATATTTTTAAATTTATTCGAAAATAATTTCAGAGTTCCTTACAAAGAATTAAAAAGCAGTCATGCAGATTTAATTGTCAAACAAAATAGTAATTTTATTGAAACTGAAGATGATGAAAACATTGATTTTTGTAAAGCAATTGAAGACACAAATGAAATACAAATTTATTCAAAAAAAAATAATAAATTATTAAAAATTCCTTTAAAATTAACAAAAAATCCTTATGGATATACAAAATTTCCTATAGGATGTAGAAGTTTATTAGTTGGAGATAGATTATATATCTCAGGAGGAAAAAGTGAAAATGAACAATATTCTGTTGTTTTAATATATGATAGAAGAAATAAAAAATTAAAAAGAATTACTGATTTAAATATTAGTAGAAGTTTTCATAGTATGATATATAATGATGTTTTTGAAACTATAATGGTATTAGGAGGAGAAAAAAATGATTCTGTAGAAATATTTGATCCTTTAGTAAATAGATGGTTAATATTACCTAATTTAAATGTTCCAAGAGCTAATTTAAATTTTTATTTTGATAAACCAAGAGGTATTTTATATACTTTATTTGGGATTGAAGGAAATATTATTGAAGGAAATTATTCTGATGTAATAGAATTTTTAGATTTAAAAAATCTCAAAGAAGGATGGAATATTTTAGATTATACAAATAAAAGTCAAATTGATTTAAAATCTTTAATGAATGTTTACCCTATTAATAATGATTTAGTTTTATTTTATGGAGGAATTACATTTAGAGGAAATTCTAAAAGTATATGTGTTTTTAATATAACTAAAAGTGAAGTGAATAAAATTCAACCTAAAATTCTTGAAACATTAAGAATTGAAAGTAAAAAAAATAAAAAATTATCAACTATAATTAGTGGATTATTAAGTCAATCAAGCACAACACTTAAATCACAAAATAATAATTAAATATTATTTATTATTAGATTAATTTATAATAATTAATTTATAAATTTTAAATATTAATAAATTAGAATTTTATTTATTTTTTTAAGGATTTATAAACATATTTTTTAATTTTTGTTTTTATATATTTATTCAATTCATAATTTGTTAATTTTTTTATTGTTCCATTTAATTTTATATAACATATATAATCATCTTCTTCATCATCTTTATATGGAGTTGTATATATATAACTATCTAATCCTTTTGAAACATTAATAATAACTATATAACTTGGAATATAATTATTCTCTTCATCATCTTCTGTATGAAGAACTTTAAAAAAATTATAATTTATTAAATTGTTTTTTCTTACATGAGAAGGAAATAAATCAATCATTGTTTTTAAACTTAAATCCATTTCATCACGTATTTCATCTGTCATTTGAATACCTTTTACAATTCCATTATTATTTATTCCAAAAAACAAAAATCCATTGTTGGAATTCAAAAAAGCGCATAAATATTTCATATTTAATTTCAATTGATTTAAAACATCTTTTGGAGAATTTAAGCGAAATTGCTTAAATTCATAATTAAAATCTTCATATATATTTAATTCTTCATTATATATAAATTCTTTTTTATTCAATATATTAATATTATTTAAATAATTTTTATCCATTCAATATTTTTAATTTGTATTTGAAAATTTTTGAAATTAAATAAGATAAAAATTTTAATTTGAAAATAATAAATTTTATTTAATTTTTAAAAATATATTTATATTTTTAAATAATTAATTATTTATTATTACTTATATATCACATAATTTTATTTATATTCATATTATTATATTTTATATTTTTTATGTTATATTTAAAAATATTAATATTATGATAAATAAGATAACATTTTAAATTTTTATTTATTTTTTTTCTTTCTATCAACCAATCCTTCTCCTTGTCCTATATCTCCATGTTTTAATATATCTTTATCTTTTTTAGACATACTACTAACACCTGTACTATTTAAACTTATATTCTCTAATTTTAAACATAAACTATCTGTTATTCCATTCTTTTTTCTATATTCATCTCCTTTTTTAAACATCGCTTCTTGTTCTTGTTCTAAAAATTGTTGTTGAGGACCTAATATACTTCCTGGTCTGCAAATTCTTATATATCCAATAAAAGCTCTGGCAGGAAATCTATAATGCTTCATTGCATATAAAGCAATTAATGTTCCAGTTCTTCCAAGTCCAGCTTTACAATGAACTGCAATAGCTTTTTTATTTTTCTCACATATACTTAAAAATGTATCAATAATTTCTTCAGAAGGGGTAGAACCATCTAAAAAATATAAATCTGTATGTTTTATTCCATTTTTAATAAATTTTTCTCTATCATATGTAGGCTTATTTAATCTTATAACATGATCAATTCCAAATTTTTGAAATAATGGAACATAATCTTCAGGAGTATATGTTCTATATCCTTCTGCATCATAGGGATTACTTGAAGGAGAACTAAATGCCATAAATTTACCAGGAATAATCCAATTCATATCTCCATTATCAACATTTTCATATTCTTCATATTCTTTTACTTTAAAAGTTTTTGGATTATACCATCCTAAATCAATTGCATATTTTAAACCTCTTAAACAATCTAATATTGTGCATTTATATGTACATTCTCCACATATTGCATCACGAAAGGGGGTAAATGGAGGTTTAACCTCAGAAAAATAATCCCATGCTTCTTCTGCAGTTTTATGCTTACAAATAACTAAATAAGCTCCCATTAAATATGCTGCATTTGCTCTCTTTCTAAAATCTAAAGATGTATAATGTAATATTTTATTTTTTTGAAATTTTGGATTTTGCATTATTTTATCAATTTCCATACAATATTTATGAGTCATTGCTAAATTTAATGGTCCAAAATCTTCAAAAAAAGATTCATATACTAAATTATCATCAATACAAAAATAAAATGCTTTAGATGTTTTACTTTTTGGTGCAGTACTATCACTAAGCCAGTATAATCTACCTTTCTCAATTTCGATAGGTTGAGCTGTACTTTTCATTTATTTAAAAATTATATTTTATTAATATTTTTTAATTAATTATTTATTTAAATAGATGTTAAACAAATTAAATATTTTTTAAATAATTAATTTTTATGGTTTAATTTATTTGTTTTTAATATTTATATTTAAATTTGAACGATTGGGGATTGGGGATTGGGGATTGGGGATTGGGGATTGGGGATTGGGCCCAATCCCCAA
>JAEEGK010023654.1_pt1 | contig 12797 bp, 9 predicted proteins | sample 8958771 | NCBI WGS metagenome assembly JAEEGK01 (sample SAMN16246547, study PRJNA631951) | gut metagenome | biome: gut microbiome; feature: rumen; material: SC-attached | host: Bos | place: Iran: Karaj | collected 2018-10 | reverse complement strand
TTTCTCGTGTGGCAGAAGAGACATATCTTTGCAGCGTCGAAAGATAACTTTGGCAATTAAACTGGATTATAAACCATTAAAATTAATTAAGGATGGAAACTTTTCTGATGACTGTATTTGCTTTCCTATGTTTGTCAGCTGCATTGGGTCAATTAAACAACGATGAGCGGAAATTTACCAAAGAAAATGACCCACGATAACATGATAACTAAGATTGTCAATCACCCGAATGACACAAAGGGGTCAGACCCTGTTGTGTCACTTTAGGTGGATGATGTCGCTCCAGCGGGTGGTGGGATTCTTGCTCTTGAAGTCTTGCTTCATAGCGTTTGAGAATACATCAGCACGACCTTTGCCTCCTGGCTTGGTGTATTGCTGGGAACCAATGACAATGGTTTCGGAGCCGTTGATCTTGTTGATACGGTCTACCACTTCGTCAAGTCTTTTCAACTTCTGAATCTGCTCGGCATCCATATCAAACAAGTCTTGCTGGATAGGACTGTTGGGACTGATGCCCATCACGATAACCCCTGCCCTCTTATACTGCACGCCCTGAACGAAAATCCGATCCAGCACCTCGGCTGCTGCCTTGACAATGGGAATCGTCGAACTGGTGGGAGTGATGAACCGCAACTCGTCGTACTTCCAGTATTGCAAAAGGTCTTCGCGGAAGGGATTACTGCTGATAAAGACACCCACAATCGAGGCGACGGTATCCTGACGACGCAGTTTCTCGGCACAGCGGCTGGCATAGTTGGCGATGTGGGTCCTGAGCGTTTCCTTGTCAGGAATCATCCCATTAAAAGAGCGACTGGTGCAAATGCTTTTTTTCTTTGCCAGTTCTTCATTGGGCACAACATCCTCACCATTCAGCTCCTGCCAGGTACGGACAATGTTAATATTATTAAAGGTCTGACGCACCCAGTCATGGTGATGGATGGCAAAGTCGTACGCAGTCTGACAACCCAGGGCATGCAGCTTCTCAGCGTATCTTCTGCCGATGCCCCAAACATCTTCTACGGGCAGCCATTTCAGGGCAGCAATGCGGTTCTCGTCGTTATCAATGATGCAACAATGCCTGTAAACCTCGAATTTCTTGGCCAGTTTGGAGGCAATCTTCGCCAAGGTCTTATTGGGTGCGAGGCCGATGGAGACAGGCATTCCCACAGATTTCTTGATGCGCCGATGCAGGTTCTTGCCCCACTTCTGCAGATTGAAATGCTCCATCCCATCCAGATAGACAAAGCACTCGTCAATGGAATAGCGGAAGTAGGCAGGAGCCTCCTGGCTGATGATCATGATCACACGTGATGTCAGCTCGCCATACAACTCATAATTGCTGCTGAAAACGGCAATCTTCTGATTGGGGAATTGCTCAGCCATCTGGAAATAAGGCATTCCCTCCTTGATGCCAAGGGCCTTGGCCTCATTGCTTCGAGCCACGACACAGCCATCATTGTTGGATAACACCACAACAGGCTTTCCCTCCAAGTCAGGACGGAAAACTCGCTCGCAAGAGACGTAGCAGTTATCGCAGTCAACGATGCCGTACATAGCTTATTTCCACTTCTTGATGGTGTAGATGACCACTCCCCATACCCTAAAGTCATCATATTGATCAATACGGAAATTGGGCGCTTGGGGGTTTTCTGACTTCAACTCAATGTAACCATCCTTCTTGTGGGTAAGGTCTAACCGCTTAATGTTGAACTCGTCACCGATGGCTGCAACCACGATGTCCCCATGCTGAGGCTCAAGGCTCTTGTCAATCACGGCAATGTCACCTTCATTGATGCCGATGCCAGTCATGCTGTCACCATCAATTTGTGCATAGAATGTAGCTTCCGGATGCTTGATGAGATCCTTGTTGAAATCCAGTGTTTCAGACAGGTAATCTTCCGCAGGAGACGGAAATCCAGCCTTTAAGGACGGTGCAAACAGCAGGTCCAGCTTCTCTTTGAATTCTCCTTTTATCAGTTTCATATTATATCTTCTCTTATCAGCCTACAAAGATAGTTCAAAAGGAGCAAGATACCAAATAAATAAAGATTTATTAGCAAAATGTTCAATTGTTCAAATGTTCAAAAGTTCAAAATGCTTTTTGAAAAATTCAATAAAGCATAGATTATTATATTATAATATATATAATATATATATTATATATATTATAAAGTGTTTTGAAAGATTAAAGTATCAATGAAAAACACTTTTTGAACATTTGAACATTTGAACATTTCGTACTGAAAAGGTTGACATTTGCAACTAAAATAGTAGACTGTATATCGCTGTATACCCTTATTTTAGGTACAAATAAAATAAGCGCCACTTATCAGAGTGACAAATGACGCTTAATCAGAAATAAGATTCTCTAAAATTCTGATACGACCTTGCGGCTATGGCTCGCCCAAGACGTCGTAGATAAGCTGTACCTCCGCAGGCGTGTACGTGCGACGCGTGAGAGAAAGGAGTGGTCGCAGGCGTGCACTGGTATCCAACCAGTCCTTGAATTTCTCCCAAGCTGACATAGGTTTGAGATCAGGGAAGTAGCACTGGGCCAGTTCCGAACGTTTGAAAGTAGAATGATTGTTAGGCATAATAAGTAATAATTAATGGGTTAATGGATTAATTCACTGCAAAGATACAAAGAATTTTTGAGATTTCTTCGCGAAAAGTGCGTTTTGGGCTGAAAAAACGGCAAAAACTCGGTAAAACTCGGAAGAATTCGGAAAGGGCATTTTAAATGTTGTACCTTTGCAATGCATTTGGAGATGCATTGCGAGTAAAGGCTGCGGCTCACCAGAACAAGCAAGTTTGATTCTGCACTCGCCTTGCACTTTCCTTCGTAGCGTCAAAAGGAAACAAAGGCAGTGCGCAGGCTGGAGTTGAATGGAGACAGAGTGAACAACTAACAACAATTTATTAACCATTAAAATTTTAACAAACAGATGATTGAACTTTATCTTTCAAAGAACATGATTGAGGGTTCTGCCGCATATGGCAAGTATTACCCTCGCGTCAGCTACAAGCAGACGATGAACATTCACGACATGGCCAAGCACATGGCTGAGCACAACACCCCGTTCTCAGAGGGAACAATCGAGGGTATCCTGCGTGACTTCGTAAGGTGTACCCGTGAGCAGACCCTGATGGGTAACACGGTGAAGGTTGATGACCTGGCCATCTTCAAGGTAAGTGTGATTGGTAACGGCAGCATCCTGCTGTATGATCCTGACACTGACAAGACCATCTCTGCCAGCATCGGCACTATCGGCAAGAACGACAAGACTGGTCCTGCTGTGCAGAGTCTGAAGCTCCTGGCTCAGGCTACTGGTGAGTACACTCGTGATGAGCTGAACAAGGTGGCCAAGCTGGCCTGGACTGACAAGGCCGCTGCAGAGATTGCTGCTGCCAAGGCGGCTGCCATCGGAGGTGGTTCTAACGGTGGCGGCTCTGACTCAGGTTCTGAGCAGAACGGTGGTTCACAGAACGGTGGCGGCACTGACAACACTGGCGGTGACAATAACGGCGGAGGTGGTGACAACAACGGCGGTGGCTTCGACACTGGCAGCTAATCAGGAAGGAGGTAGCGTATGACGAAGAAAGAAACGCTCAAATGGACGCTGCAGATCATTGCTTCGATCATCTCGGCAATACTGACGGCACTCGGAACGACCAGCTGTATGGGCTTTTAGCCCAACATCTTAAGAATCTCACAATGGGGCCCTAACCCGTTGTGAGATTTTTTTCTTCGAAATAATTTGGAATATTGTGAAAAATACACTATCTTTGTCCCCAAAATCAAAACCTAAACCGTATGAAACAGAAAATCAACCAACTATTCCTTGTGGCCGCGCTGTTGTGCGGGGCAATGAGTTTGGGCTCCTGTCAGGGCCTGATCGACGCCATCGTGGGCGAGCATGCCGACAATCCCACACAGCCGGCACCTGCGCCGACACCACAGCCGACACCTACTCCGACTCCGACACCGACGCCCACGCCTACCTATGCGAGCGACGCCGAGAGGCCACTGACCCTCGAGGCCGCGGTGGATGGCGTGACGGTGACCTTCAAGTTCAAGGAAGGCGCCAAACCCGACTATAGGAAAGTGGAATACAGCCTCGACGGCGGTGCCACATGGACAGCACTAAGCGGCCCTGCTCAGCCCATCCTGCTGGAGAAGGCCGGCGACATCGTGATGTTCCGCGGCGACAACCCCACATACAACGGCGATGCCCGCTTCGTCCTGGAACAGGCCGTCTCGCAAACCCGAGGCCATACGAGGGCGTCGGGTGGGACTACGCCTAACATGAAGCTTGGACATCCGTATGGCAACACGACGAGTCTGATCCAATCAATCCAATCAGGTGAAGGCCTTACTGGCACCGAACAACTGACAGAAGAAAACGCTGGAGCCTTTAAGGAATTGTTTAAGGATGCTTACATCACTACATTAAATAAAGATGAGCATCAACTTATATTGCCTTCAATAGGTATTAATATTAATGTGCCAGAAGCTTATATGAGCATGTTTGAAAACACGCTGATTACAGTGGGGCCGAATGTGACAGTCGGAACCGTTGCGGAGGGCACCTTGGTCAACATGTTTAAAGACTGCCCGAACCTGAAAGAAGTAATACTCGAAATCGGCTCCCTGGCTCCTAACGTGACGCCCGAACAGGCCATGGGCGGCGTACTCGGAGGCACCACTGGCACAAAAGCTGAAGGTGGAGAATTGAATATTATCTGGCTGGCTGCTCCTGAGAATGGAGGATCCACTGAGACTGACACAGACGCCACACCACTTACATTGGATGACATGATAAACGCCTCAGGTCTGTCAACCGAAGTCCTTGACAATACAAAGGTGGCTGTCACTGACGGAAATGGCAACACATCTGAACCTACCAAATTCATGGCTGCGACAGGGGTGAAAATGACTGTCACTCACGACGGCATTCCTTTGGAATCAATAGAACTCACAGTAGGTCAGGAGTATATCATCCATATCAATGCTCAAGTCACGCCGGCTTGGGCAACAGATAAGCGTGTGGTAGTGAGTATAATAGATAAAAGTATTGCAAAGCAAAGTTATATTATAACAAAACAGGAAATTAAAAGTTTTATAAAAGCCATTTCTCCAGGAACGACTTATCTCCGTGTAACCCATGGCGATTACTCTGCCCAAATTAAAGTGACGGTCAAGGAGGCGCCCGTTGCCGTTGAGAGCATCACGCTCAACGAGACCTCGGTGGATCTCGTGACCGGTGTCACAGTCACGCTGAAGGCTACCGTGAAACCCGACAATGCCACTGATCCCGCAGTCAGCTGGTCGTCGAGCGACGATAAGGTCGCTACGGTCAAGGATGGCGTGGTGACAGCCACCGGCGCAGGCGAGGCCACCATCACCGCCAAGGCAGGCGGGAAGACCGCCGAGTGTAAGGTCACCGTGAAGGCAGCTACTGTCGCCGTGACGGGCGTAACGCTCAACAAGACCTCGCTGGATATGAAGGTAGGCGATAGCGAGACCCTGACCGCCACCGTTGCTCCTACGGAGGCCACGAACAAGGCCGTCACTTGGAAGTCAAGCAAGGAGAGCGTGGCTACCGTCGACTCAGAAGGCAAGGTGACAGCCGTCGCCGCTGGCGAGGCCACCATCACCGTCACGACCACCGACGGCGAGAAGACCGCCGAGTGTAAGGTGACAGTCAAGGCGGTGCCAATCACCTCCATCAGCGATCCCGACAACTACAGCAATGGCGGCAACAACCCGTTCTAAGTAGCAGAAACCACAAGTCTGACAAATGATCAAGAAAGGAAACATAGTCATGAAGACAAAGAACATATTTACCCTCGCAGCGCTGGCCTTGACGATGGCCGCCTGCACCAGCGAAGATTTAACCCAGCAGCAGAGCTCCCAGCCAGAGCCCGACCACAGCAAAGGACTCCCCTTCACTGCCACCATCAGCGGAAAAGCCACCACGCGTGCCATCACGGAGAATACCACCGACGGGACGCTCGAAACCTCGTGGAAAGTCGATGAGAAGGTGGCCCTGATGCATAACGGCGTGGTCGACGTGATGACCGTCTCGGAGGTCGATCCCACTACGAAGGCTGCCACCATCACGGGCACCATCACGGGCTCGCCCACCGACGGCGAAGAAGTAGCTCTCATCTATCCCGCCTCGGTGGTGGATGTGTCGGGCGAAGTGCCTGAAGTAAAGACCAATGAACAGCTATTGGGCTCGCAAGACGGAACGCTGGCCACCATCGCAGAGAAATACGATCTGCGCACCTGTGAAGATGCCAAGCTGAAGGTCGTTTCCGGCTCGGCCACCATCAATGGCACCGTAAGCCTCCAGAACCAGCTGGCCATCGTGAAGTTCTCGCTCACAGACGGTACCAGTGCGCTCAGCGCCTCGAAGTTCGAGATCCTTGACAAAACAGGTAGTGCGATTACTACCGTCACTCCCTCTTCCGCCGCCAGCGAGTTTTACGCCGCCATGTCACCCGCCGACGCTCAGACCTTCCACTTCGTCGCCACGAAGGGTGATGAGAAATACTATTATTCCAAGTATGGCGCTACCCTCGTCGCAGGCAAATACTACCAGCAGGACATGACGCTGGCAGATATGCTGCACACCCCGCTGACCCTCGAGGCAACAGAAGACGCCACGACGATTACGGCACAATGTGGTTATGATATTGATTTCCAATATGCCATAAATGGCGGGACTAAGATAGACGTTCATAGCGAAGGTAATGAATCTTTCTATATAATATTGGATGCAGGCGAGTTCGTAGAGTTCTACAGCAAAAGTAATTATGTTGGCTATTCTAGATTACGTATCTTCCCCGACAAGGAGACCTACGTTTATGGCAATGTGATGAGCCTGATAGACGACAGCGGGCAAGGCTTTGCCAACGATAAAGAAGTAGGAGACAATGCGCTTTCATCTTTGTTTTTTAATGCGGAGAAATTGGTTTTCCACCCTAAGAAGAGAATAGTTCTGCCCGCCACAACGCTAGACTCTTACTGCTACGATTCCATGTTTAGTGGCTGTACAGGTCTGACTGAACTGCCCGCAGACCTCCTGCCTGCCACAACGTTGGCAGCAAACTGCTACTGTAGCATGTTTAAGGGCTGTACAGGCTTAACAAGTCTGCCAGAGAAACTCCTGCCCGCCACAACGCTGAAAACGGGCTGCTACGAATCCATGTTTCGTGGCTGTAAAGGTCTGGAAACTCTACCCGCAGACCTCCTGCCCGCCACAACGTTGGCAGCATCCTGCTACAAAGAAATGTTCCATGGCTGCACAGGTCTGACGGTTGCACCTGACCTGCCCGCCCCAAAGCTGAATGAATGGTGCTACTCTACTATGTTCTTCGGTTGCACCAAGCTCAGCAGCGTCAAGTGTCTCGCTACCACCGACGTCTTCGAGACTGCCTTAATTAATTGGCTCACGGGCGCAGGCACGGCTGATGGCTGCGAGCGGAAACTCTATGTCGATCCTACCATGATCGATAATGGGAATTGGAAACTTGACACTTCCGGCGAAGACGGCAAGCGCTGGACAACAGTCGCAAATTCGGTAGCCGCATCCCAGTAGAAATTACAATTTTAAAGGTATGAAACAGAAAATCAACCAACTGTTCCTTGTGGCCGCGCTGTTGTGCGGGGCAATGAGTTTGGGCTCCTGTCAGGGACTCATCGACGCCATCTTCGGTGACTTCGACCTGTCATCATCCACCACTCCACCCACCACCCCTACGACGAAGAAAACCGCCACGATCAGCTTCGCCACCACCACCGTGGGTAAGACCTTCGGCGACGATCCATTTATCAACCCGCTGACGAACACGGGCGATAGTAAAGTCGCTTATCTGTCGTCGAACACCGCTGTGGCCACCGTCAACGCCGCCACAGGACAGGTCACCATCGTGGGCAATGGCACAACCACCATCACCGCTATCGTTGCCGATACCGACAATTACACGTACGCCACAAAGACCGCCCAATATACCTTGGGCGTAGGCACCGCCACGATGACCATCTCAGCCAGTGGCTATAGCGGCACATACGATGGAGAGGCCCACAGCATCACCGTCACGGTGATCTCCCCTGCCGATGCCACCGTGAAATACGGCACGGCAGAGGGCACTTACGACCTCGACGCCAGCCCCACTTACACGAACGCTGGCACTTACACCGTCTATTATCAGGTGAGCAAACCAGACTATACAATCGTGACTGGCAGCGCCAACGTCACTATCGAGAAGAAGGCCGCAGCCATCCACTTTACCACAGCCAGCGTGGGCAAGACATTCGGCGACGCTGCCTTCACCAACGCGCTGACGAACACAGGCGACGGCACAGTCACCTACTCGTCAGATAATACCGCAGTGGCTGAAATCAACGCCACCACGGGCGAAGTCACCATCAAGGGCAACGGCGAGGCCACCATCAAAGCGACTGTCGCTGATACAGACAATTACACCTACGAGACCAAGACCGCCACATACACCCTCGGCGTAGGCACCGCCACGATGACAGTCACTGCCAAGGGCTATACAGGCACTTACGATGGCTCAGCCCACAGCATCACCGTCAATGCCCCCACAGGCGCCACCGTGAAATATGGCACCACTGAGGGCACTTACAACCTCGATACCAATCCCACTTACACCAATGTCGGCACATACACCGTGTATTATCAAGTCAAGAAGGATGGCTATAACACTGTCACAGGCTCCGCCCAGATTGTTATCAACAAGGCTACGATGACAGCCTCTGCCGAGGGTTATAACGGTACTTACGACGGCCAGGCCCATAGCATCAACGTTACGGCTCCTTCAGGCGCCACCGTCAAGTATGGAACGTCGGCTAGCAATTGCACGCAGACCTCCCTTGCCTACACGGATGCTGGTACATACACCATCTTCTACGAGGTCACAAAGGATAACTACACCCCCGTCACAGGCTCTGCCGACGTGAAGATCGCGAAGGCCACGATGACAGTCACCGCTACTGGCTATACAGGCACCTACGATGGCTCAGCCCACGGCATCACCGTCAATGCCCCCACAGGCGCCACGATTAAATATGGTACGACTGCAGGCAGCTACGACAAGACCTCCAGTCCAACATATACGAATGCTGGCATTAACACCGTCTACTACCAAGTGACGAAGGATAACTACACCACCGTTACGGGCTCTGCCACTGTAACTATCAACAAGGCTGCTGGCACGATCAGTTACACCACGACCAATGTGCCAAAACTCACCACCGACGCAGTCTTCACCAATAATACGCTGACAATCACGGGCGATGGCACCATAACGGGCTATAGTTCATCGGCGACTGGCGTTGCCACAGTGGCTGCGAATGGCACCGTCACTATCGTAGGCGCAGGCACGGCCACGATTACCGCTACCGTCAGCGACGGCACGAATTACACCTACGCCACGAATACTGCCACTTACACGCTCACCGTGAAGCTGCCATCGACTGGCAGCGGGCAGGAGAATTTCGACGTAGAGAACGAAACGAACTGGTAAACCACAAAAAACGAAGCAACAATGAAACAGATCAAGATATTCCTTTCTGTGGCTGCCCTCGCAGTAGTGGGCGCCATGATGAGTGGCTGTGCTGAAGAACTGGAAGCCCTCCAGCCTGCCAATAAGACCGTGACGATGAAGACCACCGTAGGTCTCGGCCAGAGCGCCGTCACCCGTGGAGCCATCGACCCCGCGAACGGTACGACCACCTTCACCGCAGGCGACCAGATAGCCGTCATTTATCAGAACGCAAGCAATGAGACGGTGAAGGCCGTGAGCGAAGCCCTGACCGCTGCCGACATCTCTGCCGACGGCGAGAACGCCACGTTCTCCGTCGAGCTCACCGCCCCGAAGGCCAGCGGCACCGTGCGCTACGTCTATCCTGCCGCGATGGCAGCCGCCACCATTGCCGCTGATGCCGCCACCAACGCCAGCGCGACCGTTGACAATACCGCCCTCGCCACACAGGACGGCACGCTCGACAACCTTGCCAACGCGCTCGACCTCGCCCTCTACGACGGCACGATGACCGCTGAGGCCACCCTGCCCACAGGCGTGACGCTCCAGAACCAGCTCACCATCCTCGAACTGAAGAGCATCAAGGACGAGGGCGATAACGACATCACCGCCGAGGTCAACACCCTCACCGTAGCCGTAGGCACCGCAACCACCTACACCGTCAGCCGCACGCCAGCCGCCGGTCCCATCTACGTGGCCATGCTGCCCGTAGCCACCGCCGAGGACATCACGTTCACCGCCGAAGTCGATGGTATTGTCTATAACAAGACCGCTGCCGGCAAGACGCTTGCCAAAAACAAGATAAACCCCGTGAACCTCTCGATGGCGTCCGACTTCCTCGCCACGCCGCTCACCATCGAGGCTATGGTGGCTGGAGCACAAGTGAACTTCGACATCTATACCACAGCCGCAGCGAACCCCGTGCAGTACCGCACCTTCGACGGCACGGCATGGACGGCCTGGGCCAACTACACCGACAACGACCCCGTGACGCTCACTAACATCGGCGACAAGGTGCAGTTCCGTGGCAGCAATGCGAGGTATGCTACCGATACCAGTATTAATACCCATGGCAGCCAATTCAGCTTCACGGCCGACTGCCTGGCGTATGGCAACGTTATGAGTCTGGTGGACAGCGAGCACTTCAGCACCCTCACGACGCTGACGAGTGATTACGCTTTCGCCTTTCTGTTCCAAAGTAATAGTCACCTGAAGCTCGATGACTCCAAGCCCTTGCGGCTGCCCGCCACGCAGTTGTCAAAGTATTGTTATAAATTTATGTTCACTTCATGCACAGGCCTGAACACGCTGCCCCAACTGCCCGCCACGCAGTTAGCCGAGCGTTGCTATGAAGTTATGTTCTGGAAGTGCTCTGGTCTTACCGCTATCCCCGAGGACTATCTGCCCGCCACGCAGTTGTCAATAGGTTGCTATGCTGGCATGTTCTCCTATTGCTCCAATCTGACCACAGCACCCACGCTGCCCGCCGCTACGCTCGCTGAGCGTTGTTATAAAAGTATGTTCGAACAATGCCCCAAACTGAACAGCGTGACGTGCCTCGCCACCGACATCTCGGCCAGCGAATGCCTGGCATATTGGCTCACCGATGCCGGCACGGCCGACGGCTGCGAGCGCAAGGTCTATGTCAATCCGAGCATGCTGACCGTCGGCACAGACAACAGCGACGGCCAATGGTTCCTCGCCACTTCCGGCACCGACGGCAAGCGCTGGACGGTGGCAACCAACGACTACACTCATCTCACGAGCACCAACATCGGCCATGTGCTGGCTGCCGACGGCAATATCTATGCCAATGCCACCGCTGCCACCACAGCAGGCACCACTGCCGAGGCCGTGATTGCCTATGTGGGGAAAGTGCCGAACTACTTCGATAAGTTCCTCGCCATCGCGCTGACGGATGTGGACGGCAGTAATCATAATTGGGCCGATGCCTTGACAAAGGCAGGTACTTACGCCGCTGCTCACGCCATCACCATCGGCGGTACGACCTACGACACGAGTACCACGGGCAATACCTATTACGACATAGTGGCCAGCAATCAGAGCACCACCTCTGCCACCGCCACTGCCAAGCAGACGGGCTGGCGCTTGCCGAGCGTGACCGACTGGCGCTACATCTTCGATGGTATCGGCAGGATCAAGAACGGGGTGACGCTGACGGCAAAAAGCAAGGACGGCAATACGACCTATAGCAGTAATGCTACTCCCACCGATCCGTTAGGTGTCGAGGACGGTATGTATTACTATAAGGATGATGATGCCAGTTCGTTGCTTGCTGCCATCAACGCAGCCTGCGGTAATACTGCTTTGCAGTCCAGGTCCTACTGGAGTAGTTCGGAGTATTCTGACAATAGCGACAACGCGTGGGAATACAGTTTCGAAGACGTTCAATTCTGGTGGGTCACTAAGGCGGGCTCAGTCAATGTGCGTGCAGTCTTCGCTTATTAACCTCTTTACCTCTTTATCTCTTTACCTCTTCATAACGCTGGGTCAGGCACGGTGTGAGGTATAAAAGCACGATAGTCGACGAAGTATTCATGAAGAAGATTTCGGCGAAACTCGCTCCGAAGAGTGACGCTGGTACTCGGGCTGTGAGATATTCAACAAGAAAATGAATCAATAGATGCGGGGACCGAAGATGGCGGTGCCGATGCGGACCATCGTGGAACGGGTCTCGCAGGCTATCCGATAGTCGTCGCTCATGCCCCAGGAACGCTCGCAGAAGGCATCGTCGTTGACAAAATATTTCATCTTCACCTCGTCGAAGAAATCGGCAGCGGTCTGCATCTCGCGGCGGATCTGCTCCTGGTCGTCAACGAAGGAGGCCATCATCATCAGGCCACAGATCTGTACGTGCGTCATCGTGCGCCACTCACCGCCTTCGAGCAACTCCCGGCAGGCATCAAGCGTGAGGCCGTATTTCGTCGCCTCCTCAGCGATATGGAGCTCCAGGAGCACCCGGATGACGCGTCCGCAGCGCTCCGCCTGACGATTGATCTCCTGCAAGAGCTTCAATGAGTCAACAGCCTCGATCATAGACACATAAGGCGCAATATACTTCACCTTATTCGTCTGCAGGTGGCCGATAAAGTGCCACTCGATATCCTTGGGCAGCTGCTCGTGCTTCACACGGAGTTCCTGTTCGTGGCTCTCGCCGAAGATGCGCTGACCCTCGGCATAGGCGGCCTCGATATACTCAG
>JAEEGK010023652.1_pt1 | contig 12799 bp, 22 predicted proteins | sample 8958771 | NCBI WGS metagenome assembly JAEEGK01 (sample SAMN16246547, study PRJNA631951) | gut metagenome | biome: gut microbiome; feature: rumen; material: SC-attached | host: Bos | place: Iran: Karaj | collected 2018-10 | reverse complement strand
CGCTTAAAAACATGTGCCCTTGTCCTGTTATTAGCCAATGAAGGTCAATATCCGTAAAAGTTTGCGATATTTTCACCAAATTATCACTTCTAATAGTGGTGTTTTGGCTCAAAATTTTACGCACGGTACCCTCTGATACCCCAATTTTTTGCGAAAAAGCATAAGGCGTAATATTATAATAATCAATAACTTGTTTTAATCTATCATTCATTGTCGTAAAATTTTCTGCATTTTTATTTGTTTTATTCGCAAAACTTTCCGTATCTTTGCACTCGGTTTCCAATTGGAAAACGGAGCGGCAAAAATACGAAAAAAAATCGAATTGAGACATTTTAATATAAAACGATATGCTAAAACACGAATTTGAAAGCCTGACAGGGCTAAAGATTAATGAGAGCCAGTACGAGGTCATCAACGGCATGTACGGCTGCTCGAACAACCAAACAAAGCAGGACTTCTGCAAGATGTTTATGGCTATGGAACTGATGAGCCACGTGGACTATGTGGTGAACCTGAAGGTTGACAAAATGGAACTCAGTAGAAACTGCCGCAAGGCAGAAGAGGAGGCCAAGGACCAGGAGCGTCAGGTGGTCCGCTGGGTAAACAAGTACCAAGCAATGGAGGCCATACTTAAAGCCACCGGTACCGCCCTTGCCGATATGGGTATGAAGCTGAAGGAAGGAGGTGCGGAATGACGGATGTGAAAGACATTGTAAGCTGGGTAGAAACCCGTGAGCTTGATAATGTGGAGGCAGCTGTGCTGATTATGACAGACCTGCATATCGTGACACCCTGCATCGAAGGCAAAATGAAAGATGTTGCCACCATGTTGGTGTGCGTCGCGGAAGAAGACCGTGATTTTAGGGACGTGCTGATAGCGGCGGCTAATAGCCTTCAGAAAGGAGGTGCAGAATGAGAACAAACGGAGGCAAGGAGCCCGAGGTGATGGGTGTAGACCTGAAGACTTGGGACGGCAAGGATGTACATCTGGAGAATGACGGCATTCTAACGATGCGTCCCATTGACGATGTTGACGTGGTGTCGGTTCTCCAGACACGGAGCGCGTTCCGTGGCTTCGTGTCGGCCCTCACGGAGCTGATGAACTACACGATGGTGGATGCCTACCCGGTGGACAGAGGGGAAGGGGGTGTGGAATGAATAAGCCTTATTACATGAAGTGGTGTGTGGCGCGTGTATTCATGGTGTTTCCCAAGCTAAAAGGATGCGTGAAAACTGCAAGTGGAAAAAGATCAATCAACCCTGGTGAAAGATTTATGCCGCTTAACAACAAACTTCAATTCACGTTCATCGGTTACGCTAATCCATTGTTTACCATTGACGGAGAGGAAGGAGGTGCAGAATGATGGAGCGCGTGTTTGGCTGGATATGGGTCGCGCTGGGCGTGACCGGCATTGTGGCAGTTACCGTGGGTGCCTATTGGCATTGGTTCACGGTGGGCGTGTGTGCGGTGATGGCGTGGTGCTGCTTCCATGAGGCTCACGAAGAGGCCACGAAGAAGGCGTAAAGAACCCGCCGACCGAATCGGCGGGCACAGTGGGAGGGGTGGGACGGATGAAGACCGACAACCGGGAGCGAGACCCAGCACCCCACAAATAAACTAAACGACTAAAATGAAACAGATAATTGTTGAATATGGTGTTGTAAGGAAGTTGTGCGAGGAGTTCCACACGAGCCGGGTGACGGTTGGTGCGGCGCTGCGGCTGCGGACGAACACAGAGCTGGCGTGCAAGATACGTCAGCGGGCGTTGCAGCTGGGCGGTGTGATGATGGAGGCGGAGAGAGTAAGAAAGGAGGGTACCGCATGTATCTGAGAATTGGCGGCACCACCGGCCTTACGGTGAATGATTGGTGCATGGCGGGGTTGACGATGAATGACTATAAAAACGACCTGCGCCGTGGGGATTTGGCTATGGCTCGTCGTGGTTACAATGGCAACACCATCATCGACGTGCGGAGCATCCGTCGCCCGGAGCGGATAGCGGCCATCGAGGCGAAGTTCGGCCCGAGAGAGCAGAGCGAACAGGCGGCCTTGTACCAGGCAAAGCCGGACACGGAGGCGAGGTTGTTCTACACTGCCTACCGCAAGGCCGACGGCACACCGCTGGAGGCACGACTGATAGAGCAATACACAAATCGCGCGAGCTTGCTGGAAGCCCTGAAGAGAGGGTTGGAGACCCAGCGGGCAGAGCGGGCGAGAGTGGGCAAGAAGGTGAAGATGGGCGAGTGGTACCAGGAGGCGATGGCGTGGTACAACGGGCAGCGGGAACAGTACCCCTGCGCCGAGATAAGCAACGCCCGGAGCTTTGAAAGGGTGTTTAAGGCGTATTGCAACGAGGGTTACAGCAGCATTGTAAGCAAGGCCATCGGCAACGACAACAGCCGGAAGGTGAGCGTGAAGACCGAGAACCTGATTGTGGCCCTGTGGAGGACCAACGGCAAGCCGTTCAAGGAGAGAGTGTGGGAGCTTTATATGGAGTTTGTAACGGGCGACCGTGAGCTATACGACAAAGAGACGGGCGAGGTGTTCCGCCCGGATGACTTCCGCCACAAGGGGCGGACACTGGAACTGAGCCAGGCGACCGTGTGGGCGTACCTGAGCCAGGTGATGAACACCACGGCGGTGTATGCGGACAGGAACGGCAACTTTGCCTACCAGAACACACTGCGCCCGAAACACATGAGGAAACTGGGGCAATACAGCCTCTCGAAAATATCGATGGACGACGTGGCATTGAGCCGTCAGACGTGGGATGGCAAGTGGGTGTACAAGTATATGGCGGTGGACGTGTTGAGCGGGTACTGGTTCAAGCCGGCCTATGTGGTTGGCAAGCCGGGCCACAAAGAGGTGGCAGAGTGCTTCCGCAATATGTTCCGCGAGTTGACGGCCAACGGGATGCCGATGCCGGGCGAGCTGGAGGTGGAGCACCACCTGATGGAAGACCTGGAGTGGCTGGGCGACGTGTTCCCCTTCGTGCGGTTCTGCGCGAGTGCCACCGAGAAGAGAGCCGAGCACAACATCCGCGCCCTGAAGTATGGCGCCGCCAAGGATGCGGGCCACACGAACGGACGCTGGTATGCCAGGAGCGAGGCCTACAGTTCGGTGCGCAAGAAGGTGGACGGCGACTATGAGATTGAGGGGGCGAAGCTGACCGCCGAGCAACTGATAGCCGACGACCTGGCCGACATCGAGGCACACAACAACGAGCTTCACAAGCGCCAGAAGACCTTTGCCGGCATGACGCGAAAGGATGTGCTGATGAAGTGTGTGAACCCCGACCTGAAGCCCATCGAGGAATGGTACCTGCTGCGCTGGATAGGCAAGCAGACCGGCACAAGCATCGTGAACAACAACCGGGTGCAGGTGAACGGGGAACAGTTCGAGCTGAAGGACTTTGGCTGCATCGAGCGGCTGAAGCCGAACAGCCGGAAGATGGAGGCCTACTGGAGCGAGAACGCCCAGGGCGAGGTGGAGAGGGTGTACCTCTACCAAGGGGACACCTATATCGGCGAGGCCGAGAACATGGAGAAATGGCGCTACAACGAGTTTGCCGCCGAGCGTGGAGCCGGTGATATGGCGGCCATGCTGCACCAGCAGAAGCGGGTGGCGAAGTTCGACAAGATGATCAGGAACCGCCGCCAGCAGCTGCCGAGGGTGGGAATGGCCACCGTGCCGGTGGAGGTCGTGGAGGCCCCGGTGGAGGTGATAGAGACCGAACAGCCGAGGAACTACCAAGGCGACGAATGGGAGACCGTGGACTACACCAAAATGGCATTAGAGAGCTTATAAACAAACTAAAACATACACACAATGATTACAAAAGAATTAAGACTGAAAATCGTGGCTGCGATGGCAGAGGCCAGACCCATCTGGGGAGGCAGCGACGCGAAGTTTGCAAAGTTCCTCGGCATCAGCGGAAGCCAGTACAGCCGAGTGAAGAACGGTGACATCGACCAGGTGTTGAGCGACACGGCGTGGATAGCCATAGCCCGGCAGCTGGAGGTGAACCTGGGCGACGCCCCGGAGTGGAAGACCGCCCGGACCCCGGTGTTCGAGTTCATCAACACCCAGCTGGAAATGTGCCAGACGGAGGCGTTGAGTGCGCTGCTGTGCGACCTGAGCGACATCGGCAAGACGTGGACGGCCAAGGTGTACGCCAAGACCCACAAGAACGTGGCCTACATCGATTGCTCCCTTGCCAAGGGGAAGACCCTGCTGATACGCCAGATTGCGCGCGCCTTCGGCCTTGACCACACGGGCAAGCTGGGCGACGTGGAGGCGAACACCATCTACTACCTGAAGACCCTTGAAAAGCCCCTTATCATCCTCGACGAGGCGGGCGACCTGCACTACGAGGCATGGCTGGAGATTAAAGCCCTGTGGAACGCCACGGAGGGCACCTGCGGCTGGTATATGATGGGTGCCGACGGCCTGAAGGCGAAGATACAGCGCTCAATCGACTGCAAGAAGGTGGGCTACACCGAGATTTTCTCGCGCTTCGGCAAACGCTACGGCAAGGTGGTGAGCGAGGGCGAGGAAGGGCGCGAAATGATGAAGGCGACGGCGGCTATGATAGCCAAGGCCAACGGAGCCGAGGATGCAGCCAAGCTGCTGCGCAAGACGATGGGCGACGACGGTATGCCGAGCCTTCGCCGCATCTATAAAGAACTGAGAAAAGCCGGTAACAGATGAAACGCGCCTACAGCATAAGGAACGTACTGGACGCGAGGTTCAAGACCTTGGACTTCGACGGGGAGTGGCTGTCCGCAGTGGGCCGCCCGCAGCTCGGCGGGTCGTGGATGATCTACGGTGCGCCGAAGAACGGCAAGACGTCGCTGGCGATGAAGCTGGCGCGGTATATGACGCGGTTCTGCCGGGTGGCCTACGACAGCGTGGAGGAAGGGCTTTCGTTGAGCATCCAAAACTGCGTGGAGCGCACCTTCGGCGGCGAGGGCAACCAGAGGTTCCTGTTGCTGAACAAAGAGAGCGTGGAAGAGCTTACAGAGCGCCTGGCGAGGCGAAGCAGCCCCGACGTGGTGGTGATAGACTCGGTGCAGTTCATGGGGCTGCACTGGGAGGAATACAAGCAGCTGAAGGAGCGGTTTCCGCACAAGCTGTTTATCTACATCAGCCACGTCGACGGCAACCTTCCCGAGGGCAGGGTGGCGAGAAAGATATGGCGCGATGCAGACGTGTATATACGCGTGGAGGGCTTCCGAGGGTTCCCAGTGGGCAGATATATGGGCGGTGAGCCGATAGACGTTGACGCGGGGCTTGCGGAGCGGTACTGGAGTATGCAAAACAACTAATACCCGAATACAATGGAAACAATGACCGAAACAAGACAGAAGGCTCCCACGATGGACGCTATGCGCAAGCGCGCGTTGGCGGCGGTGAGCCAGTACCTGGAGGCCATGGGGAACGAAGAGTTCCAGGGCAAGGACTACCAAGGGCGGATGGCATACGCCAAAGGGGTGATATGCCGTGCGGCGAAGGTGGAGAGCGACAGCTTCAACCGGATAGGCCGTGAACGTCTGCGCGGGCTGACCGCCATGTTCAACAAGATGCGTCGTGATATGGACGGCGTGGTTCGTGAAACATACAAAGCGATGGGAGTATGAGATACGAGAAGGTTTACATAGCAGGGAAGATCACGGGCGACCCGAACTATTACGCCAAGTTCCATGCAGCCGAAGACCTGTTGCAACTGGAGTACGGCTGGAACTACTGGAGCATCGTGAACCCGGTGGAAGAGGTTCCGCAGAAGTGGCCGTGGTGGAGGCAGATGGTGAGGTGTCTGGAGCTGCTGGCGGGATGCGAGGTGGTGGCGATGCTGAGCGACTGGAACGAGAGCCGTGGGGCGCGGATAGAGCACAGCTGGGCGCGATTTTTGAAGAAAGAAATCATTTATTTATACTAACTTAAAACATAAAAAACATGAAAAAACGAATTAAATTAGTATTTGCGACAATCTCGGTCGCTGGTTACACAGGGAGCAAGAGAACGACTAACACTCTTAATTGGAAAGTGTTTCTAATCGATGAGAAAGACCCAGACGGTCTGATTGAAAAAGAAAGAGTAAAAGTCCTTACAGCAGTAATCGATGGAGTAAAGGGGAAGGGTAATGGTGTAGAGTTTCGTGCCACCGTAACGAAAAAGGAGGTGCGCTTTGCAGACACTTTTCTGACCGCAGACCCTAAAATGATTGGAATGACGGGCAAAGTTGAAGGAACATTAAAACAAAAATAAAATGGAAAGTAAAGAAAGAACATTGGTCGAAATGACCCCGGAGCAGAAGGCACAGTTTGAGGCCTTCCAGGAAGAACAGGCCCGCAAGGCAAAGATTGAAGCCAAGCGCGAACAGCGCAAGCAGCTTCAGGAAATGACCGACAGCGTGATGGCTGAGGCAGTTGCAGAACTTAAGGAGTGCCATGACCGCCTTGTGGCCACGAAGCAGAAGGTGATGGACACCTTCTCGACGCTGATGGAGTTCCGCAAGGAGGTGAACGAGGAAGCCGGCAAGAAAGAGCAGGACACCTTTATGTTCACCAACAGCGCAGGTACCCAGCGTATCCGCATCGGGTACAACATGAACGACAACTACCTGGACCAGGTTGAGGAGGGTATTGCGAAAGTGAAGGCTTATCTGGAGAGCCTGGCCAAGGATGACCAGAGCAAGGAGTTGATAGCCCTTGTGCTGCGACTTCTGGCCAGGGACCAGAAAGGCAACCTGAAGGCAAGCCGAGTGATCCAACTTGGGCAGCTGGCCGAGAAGAGCGGCAACGAGGACTTCCAGGAAGGTATGCGTATCATCCGCGAGGCGTACCGCCCGACCCGGAGCAAGCTGTTTATCCGCTGTTCCATCAAGGAGCCGGAAAAGGAGTGGGAAGACCTCGGACTTGGAATTGGCGAAGTGTAACCTGTTTTAGTTTGGATGCGGTCGGCCTTTGTCCGACAGACCTCACGTCTGGCTGGCCGCATTTTTTTAGAAACACAAAAGTTGATTGGTTATGACAACAGACACAACAAACATGCCGACCTACAGCATAGAGCATCCGAGCTGGCCCGGATGCGTGTGCGTAGCGGTGTATGAGCTACCTTGGGTGGATAATGAAGGCAGAAGGATAGCCCAGCTGCGCCAGGTTACGTTCAACGAGCGGAGCGCGCATGGGTTCATCTACCCGGTTCTGCTGCGTTTGCCCTCGGTGGTCCAATACAGCGAGTACCAGCTGCCGATGGAGTTCCAGAAGCTGACGGCAGAGCGGTGTGTGGTGCGGAACACCACGACGCAAGACCTGACATTCCTGCGGTTCTGGAACGCCTACGGCTACAAGGTGGGCAACAAGGCCACGGTGGAAAAGAAATGGAACGCGCTGAAGCCAGAAGACCGGCTGCTGGCGTTGCAGGGCATATCCCGGCAGCGGAGGCACTCGGAGAGCCACAAGACAGACATGCCATATCCGCAGACGTATATCGACCAGCGGAGATGGGAAAACGAATTCACCAACTAAAACCGCAAAGCAATGAAATGGTTAAAGGAAAGTAACCGGTGGAAGCACCTTGTGGGAATAATGGTGGTGTCGATGTTCGGCACGCTGCTGATGGGCATTGGCTGCATCGGTGGCATGGAGTTCAAAGACGTACACCACGCCAACGGCGACAGCAAGCCGATGAGGGAGTGGGACTGGAGCGCGTGGGACTGGCTGGACTGTGCAGCCGGTTTCTTCGGCGGTCTTATCGGGCAAGACATACAGATATTGATAATCCTTTTAATTGTTACCATAATATGACAGCACAGGAACTGATGAAGGCGTACTTGGTGCAGGTGATGCAGCGGGTACACCACAAGAAACAAGACCATGGGATAGAACCCAACATTGTGATGTGGCACGAACTGACCAAGGAGATAATCGACGACAGCAACGAAGCGATGAAGTGCCTGGTCGATGACGGCAAGGTTCACGCTGGGCGGACACTCAACGACAACTATTTCCGGCTGACATGAAAATCAAGTTGAAACTGGCCCGCGACCAATACAAGGGCGTTGCAACAATAGCACAAAATTGTTGCAATGCCCTTGCGGGTGAAACGTACCCAGAGGTGCAGTACCGCGATGCGCTGCGGGGTCTGATGCTGCGGATGGCGGCCAAGGTGCCGACGTTGAAAGCCAAGGGGAACACCCTGACGCTTGGTGAGCTGGAGAGCCTGGCTCTGTTCGACACAGTGAACGACCTGGTGGGCAAGTTCCAGCCGTTTGAGATGAGTATTGGGTACTGGATGCTGGGAGAGATAGACCGGCAGCGCGGGCAGTACGTCACGCTGATGAAAGCGAACCTCACAGAGCAACGGAACTATTATCTGGAGAAATAAGATGGCATATAACAGGGTAAATAAACTGCGGATGTACAAGAAAATCGTGGCGCTCACCAACGAGCACTACGACCCTGACGTTATGTCCTCATACGCGAAAATACACCGGCTGTACATTTACCCAGTCTATCCGGTGAGCTACAGCCACTACATGAAGATAATAAGCACGAGCAACCTGGAAAGGCTGCTCGAGGAGGAGGAGAAGGCACACGGCAAGTGGGAAGACCCGATGCAGGGGAGGTTGTTTTGAGGTGAAAAAATGGGGATGGACGGCCGAAAACGGCCGTTCTGATGGGGGTAAGATGTTGATAAAAAGTGAAAATTTTGCTTGTGTAATTTATTGATTTTTCGTATCTTTGCAAAATAAAACAAAAAAAGTTCATTGACAATTGGAAAAATAGTTGTACTTTTGCGGCGTCTAAGTTTTCTTCACGGCGGTGAACCCGCCAACGCTGCTTGCACGGGCTTTTTTTATGCCCGGCTGGTACGATGATATAGGTTCCGCCCTGTGGGTGTGCTGTAATGGCCGCCCGAGCCGTGAAGAAGCTTAGACAACAGGTAGCGGAGCCTTTTTTATTTGTCCGCCGGAACCCGACCGATTCGGGCAACTGTCTAAATTCTTCACAAATGGCAGAAAAAAAGAAGACGGCGGGAGAGACCGCGATGGAGGTGTACACCTTCAATCCGAACAACGCACCGGTAAGGGTGCAAGTAATCAATGGGGAGCCGTGGTTTGTGGCCAAGGACATCTGCGACGCGCTGGGCATCGAGAACAACCGCGATGCTGTGAGTAGGTTAGATGACGATGAAAAGCTAACGTCGGTAGTACCGACGTTAGGTCAGAACCGGCAGATGTGGATGGTGAACGAGAGCGGGTTATACAATTTAATTTTCCAGAGCCGGAAGGCGGAGGCGCGGGCGTTCAGGAAGTGGGTGACGGGTGAGGTGCTGCCGACGCTGCGGAAGACTGGGCGGTACGAGCTGAAGCGGAAGTCAGAGGTGGTGCGGAGGACACGAGGGGAGCGGGTGAACGCTGAGATCCTGAACCTGCTGTGGCTGATAGGTGAGAACCTGATGCACGGGGACCAGAAGGAGGTGGCGATGGAGCTTGGTGTGAGTGTGCAGGCAGTGAACGGGGTGCTGAACGGCTACAACCGAAGCAGCCGGATACTGGGTGCGCTGTACGAGCGTGCGACGCAGAACCGGCGCAGGAACCTGCTGTACACCCAGCCGGGTGTGATGGCGGAGCGGCTGCTTGCGAGCGGCGCGGACAAGAAAGAGCTGAAGGAAGGAGGTGCGCTATGAAGAGGAGCTATGACTTGACACCGTTGGCGGAGATGTTCCGCGACGAGATTACGCCCGAGGAGCTGGCGGGAGAGCTGTACGAGACGCTGTGGGATTATGTGTGCTGGAAGCTGAGCGGTGACAGCGGAGAGTGTGGGAGCAACGAGGTGTGTTCTGCGGTGTATTCGCTGCGACGGCTGTGGGAGGTGCTTGGGAAGGTGAAGGCTGTTTAGCCGGGCAGATCGAGGCGCACAATGATAGAGGGCGAGGCTTGGACGGTCTCGCCCTCTTCTGTTACCTGTTCGACCCATGCGGTGGTGAAGGTGAGGGTGTACACGTCGTAGGACTGGTCGGAGTAAGCCTTGGCGAGGCGTGTGCGGGTGAGTGCCTGTGTGGTGGATGGAACACGCCACCCTTCGAGGGCTTCCATGACACTCTCCAGGACATCGAGGATGTCGTAAGCGTCGGCCTTGGTTGTGGCCTTTGCCGAAGAGCGGACAGCGTGCTGGGTGCCCACCATGAGGTTGATGGTGGCACTGGCCAGCCGGTCGGAACTGGAGGTCTGGGAATAGTCGATATTGTCGAGGTCGATAAGGCAGCAGGGCCATTGCACCGGGGGCTGTGGCATATTGAGCTGGTTCCAGTTCTTGTCGATGTAACGGAGTGCCGGTACCATGGTGGAAAGCCGGTCTTGGATGGAAAGGAAAATCTGTTTCATTTGTTGAGTGCTTTACTGATTTCTTCTGTTATTTTCTTCTCAATGGCGGCGGTCAGTTCCGGGCTTTCACCGATGAAGCGACGCTGGGGGATGCGGACATTGTGGGAACGCCCGGCATTGGTTGTGCCCTCGTTATGGGCAGAGGAATAAGGCAGGTCGCTTTCGATGGTAACGGAGCCGTCGCGAGGGGTGAACTGTATGGAGCGCCCGAGGTTGCTGGTGGGGCCGGTGAGTATCTTGCGCTGACCGGCAGCACCCTTGGCACCCTGGAGGCGGCGTTTGACCTCCTGCCAGGCGCGACCGAAGAAACTCTCCTTCTGGAAATTCTCCTTGAACATACGCACGGCGAGGTTGCCCAATTTCTTCGGCAAGTCGCGTTCAAGCTGTCTTTTTATGGCGGCTTCTATGCCCTCGAGGTGGTGGCTAAAGTCTTGAATTTCCATGATTATTAAAAAAATATTTTGCCAGTTTCAAAAAAGGTTGTATCTTTGCATCCAGAAAAGTCATGGAACTATAGGTGTTACAGATCCTCGTTCTGTGGCTTTTTTCTATTCTATGTAAGTGGTCCAGGCCTTTAGTTCCCCACTTCCCATTTCCAGAACCTTGACCACAAAGGTATGGCCGAACATATCGTTGCTGAATTTGTGCATCTGTACACCGTGGCGTTTGCGTCTGCCCGGTTTCCCTTTCTCGTTGTTATGCCTCAGCAACGGTTCGGGGCCGTCATAATGGAACTTTGGCAGGTAGTAGTCGAGACGTTTGGCCACCTCGTTTTTCAGATAGTAGAAGTCATCGTGGGTGTTGGACTTTGCGGCTTCATCATAGTGCCAGGAGTCGACTTTCACCTCCCCTATTGAGGTTTGAACCTTAACCTCCGGGATGGTTTGATGGCGCATTTCGGAAGCCCCCCTACTGTTTAAGTCCATATAGAAGGCGTCATTCTTTGGTGCCTTCTTAATGTAGGCGGCGGTGTCGGTGAATATCTGCCCGGAGGTGGCTGGGTTCTGGTCGAGGCCCGGCTTCACAATGCGACGGTCGGGGTTGCCGTCGGTAGGTTCCTCGTCGGTCTGTTCCCAGTCGCATTTGCAGTTCCATAGGGTGCCTGGCTGGTTGTAAGTCCAGAAGGGGTCATCCTTTGGCCATACGCGGTTATAGAAAGGCATGTGTTCCTCGCGTGGGGTGGCAGAACGGGACGGGAGCCACTTGATATTGGGGAACAGGCGCACATTGTCATCTTCCGAAAACTGCTGCCACTGTTTGCCTGTGCGGGCGCGGGCGACGGCGGTATTGTATTCGGCAGCCTGATAGCGGTTGTAGGCGTGGAACATGGCCTTAATATAGTCCATATCGCCCCCCTCTTCGTCGGCAATACGACGGATATCCTGAGTGGCGCAGTAGGTTTTGTAAGTGGCGAAGCGTGTCACGTTGGAGATCCACTGCTGGGCGAGGCGATCAGCTTCATCGCCAATCATAGGAACAGCACGGACGGCCTTTATCAGGTTCTCGGCATATCTCTGGAGCAGTTCTGCCGGTACCGGGCTGTTGTCTGTAAGAATTCTGGCGAGCAGTTCCTCTTCCTTGGTTTTGGCGAGGGTGAAAGAGCCTTTAACGGCAGTTAAAAAGGCGTTTAAACACTCTTCCACAGCCTCTGGGGTGTCAATCTGGTAGAGGCGGTCGAGGGCGGAGGTGGCTATTGGGCGTACACGGGGGTACGCCCCTACACGAAAGGGTCGAATGCTGGGGAGTAGGAGTTTTGTTCCTTAGGGTTCTTGTCTTTGTCCTTATTTTTGGCTTTACCATTGTTATCGGAAGGGTTACCGAGAGGGCTGTCGAAAGATTTAGGGCCAAGGACCTCGATGCCGAATTTCTCCTTGACCCATTTGGGGTCGATGTCGAAGTATTGTGCGGCCTGCATGGTCTGGTTGAAGAGTTCGGAGGTGTCCTCCTGCTGACGGAAGCGGAAGCGGAGGCCTTGTGGGATGATGCCGAGGGTGACGAGAGCCGGGATGACGATGGTGTTGAAGTTGGCCTCGATATAGTCGAAGTCGAACTTGATGAGCTTGGCGTTGAGGTCGGCAGAGGTTTCCTCCTTGGAGTTGGATCCGTAGCGGGTGTCCTGACCGAGGACTGCGCCGTTGATAAGCAGAGAGAGCTCGTTGGAGCAAAGCCGGATGAGGTTCTCGTATGCTTCGCCGTTGGAGGCGTTGGTGGCCACGAAAATCATTTCATCGTCAATGTCGATGACACCGTTGGCCCCGGAGCCGTAGTTGGAGAGCATCTCCAGATATTTGTCGCGGAGGTTCGGGTCCTGGGTGTTGGTCTTGATGACACGGGGAGGCATACCGCAGACTTCGCAGAACTCGCTCCAACAGCTCTGGGCAAACCTCTTGAACAAAACGTGTGGCACG
>JAEEGK010023650.1_pt1 | contig 12799 bp, 12 predicted proteins | sample 8958771 | NCBI WGS metagenome assembly JAEEGK01 (sample SAMN16246547, study PRJNA631951) | gut metagenome | biome: gut microbiome; feature: rumen; material: SC-attached | host: Bos | place: Iran: Karaj | collected 2018-10 | reverse complement strand
ACTAGGCTTTATATCCTCACATGACTGTCTATCAAAATATGGCGTTCGCTCTTAAATTAAGAAAAGTCCCACGTCCATTATATGAAGAGAATCCAGAAGCCGATCAATTAAGAAAAGAAAACCTAGAAGTTTTAAAACAAATCAAGAGACTCTATAGATATGCTAAAAAGCATAATGAACCAAAAGAAACATTTGAACAAATTGGTGAATTATATGCTCAAATCTTTGCCAAAGAAGAAGAGATTGAAAAACTCTTAGTTCAAAAAGTTGGTCGTTATGAAGAAAAGATTAAAGAATTAGAAAAAGTTGAAAAGACTTTAAATGCTGACATTGTCAGATTTGCTAAAGCCATCGAAAAAGAAAATGATGAAGAAGTAAAACAGGTCTTCATCGATGGTTTATCACAAAAGAACGAACAATTAGCCAAGACTAAAGAAGAATTAGAATATCTCAGAAATAACGATGTCCCATTATTCAAATCTCGCAAATTAACAAGATATGAAATTGATTTAGAAATCCAAAAAGCCGCACAAATCCTCGATTTAACTACATATTTATTTAGAAAACCTGCCGCCTTATCCGGTGGTCAAAGACAACGTGTTGCCTTAGGTAGAGCTATCGTTAGAAAACCCAAAGTCTTCTTAATGGACGAGCCATTATCTAACTTAGATGCGAAATTAAGAGTCCAAACCAGAAGTGAAATTTCTAAGATTCATAAGAGAGTTGGCGCCACAACCATTTATGTTACTCATGACCAAACCGAAGCTATGACAATGGCGGATCGTATCGTCGTTATGAAAGATGGTTATATCCAACAAATCGGTTCTCCAGAAGAAATTTATGCCGATCCAAATAACTTATTTGTCGCTGGATTTATTGGCAATCCTCCAATGAACTTCTTACAAGCTCATTTTGATGGCAAAAAATTAGCTATTGTTGGTGAAGATGGTAAGTCTGAAGAAGTTAAATTATTAAAAGGCCAACTTGAAGCATTAACTAAATACCAAGAAGGCGAATATGATGTTACCATCGGTGTTCGTCCAGAAGATATCGATGTCTTACAAGACAAAAGAGGTTATCAAGCCTTTGATATCGAAGTTGACTTTAGAGAATTGCTCGGTTACGAATTAGTGGTCTATACATATGTATTAGGTCAAAAATTACTCTTCAAAGTTTCTAATCAAATGAAGATTAAAGCTGGCGACAAGATGACCATTGGTTTCAAACCAGAATCCTTATATTTCTTTGATAAAGAAACCACAAATAGAATTAAATAAATACCATGGAACGATATTCTTGGGTAGCCAAAATCAAACCAGGTAAAAAAGAAGAATATATCAAAAGGCATAATGAGATTTGGCCAGAGATGGTCAAACTCTTAAAAGATGCTGGAATATGCAATTATTCTATCTGGATTAATGGGGATAATGTTTTTGGTTACTATGAATGTTCTTTAGGTGTGGATTATGCCACAAAAACACAAGCTAATTCCCCTATCGTTGATAAATGGAATGAATATATGAAAGACGTCATGGAGATGGAGATGGATCCTGCCACAGGAGCCCAACCTCATCTTGAAGAGGTCTTTTATTTAAAATAAAGGAGATATATTTATGAAAAAGATTTTACATTTAATTTGTAATTCCCATATTGATCCAGTTTGGCAATGGGACTGGGATGAAGGTGCCGCGGCGGCATTATCGACATTCTACGCTGCTTGTAATCTATTAGATAAATATGATTTTATCTTCTGTCATAACGAAGTTATCGTTTATGAATATATTGAGAAATACGATCCTGAATTATTCAAAAGAATTCAAAAATTAGTTATCGATGGCAAATGGAAAATCATGGGTGGATGGTATTGCCAACCTGATTGTTTAGTGCCATCTGGTGAATCATTTATTAGACAGATTACCACTGGTAGAGAATACTTCGATACCAGATTTAATGTGAGACCCACAACAGCCTTAAACTTTGATAGTTTTGGTCACACAAGAGGTTTACCACAAATCCTTGCTAAATGTGGATATGACTCCTATATGTTCTGCCGTCCGATGCCAGGGTATGTCTCTTTGCCAAACTTCAAAGATTATCCTCATGGTCCATTCCTTTGGGAAGGCTATGATGGCACCAGAATTAAAGCCGTGAGATATGAAGACTGGTATCATAACTATACCGCTCCATTAGGATTTGCTAAAAAAGCCATTCTTATTAAAGAAGAACAATATAAAGATTTAGATTTAGTCCCAGTTTTATGGGGTGTTGGAAACCATGGTGGTGTTTCTTCTGAAAAAGATTTAGAAGATATCATGGAATTGCAAAATGAAAAGAAAGGTGAATGGACTATTATCCATTCAACATTAGAAGATTATTTTGCTGCCACAAATCCAAAGATGGTGGAGAAAAGACAAATTTTTGTCTTCTTAAAAGCTTATTCATCTGTCAGCGCGATTAAATTAGCTCATGACCAATTAGAAAACGCTTTATATTTCACCGAGAAGATTTGTACTGTTGCCGATATCGCTGGCAAATATTCCTATAACAAAGACATCTTATTAGATGCCGAAAAAATCTTATGCCAAATTGAATTCCACGATGTCTTAGCGGGATCTGCGATTAAGACTGGTATCGATTCCTCCATTAGAAAGGCCTATAAGGCCATTGAGGAGCTCAAAGGCGAGATGTTTGCTGCATATTACTCTTTGAGTAAAGATTTGCCTAAGGTCGTCCCAAATGACGAAAATAACGTTTTCTTCAACCCCTATCCATATGATTACGATGGTTTAGTGGAATGTGATATCTATCCAAACATCTTTATTAGAGATTGGAACAAAGAACAATATAAGATTGAACTCTTTGATATCAACGATAAACCAGTAGAATTCCAAGTCATTAAAGAAGAGAGTAACATCGCTGTTCAACACCGTGTGAAATTGATCTTTAAGGCTCATTTGCCCGCCTTCAGTGTGACCAGTTATAGAGCCCATGTTTCCTATGAAGATCTCGTTAAAGTCGATAAATCATTTGAAGGTGATATCGTTGTCAAAGATAATGCTAAAGAAGTTGTCATTTCATCTAAGACAGGTTTGATTTCTTCCTTCGTGGTTAATGGAAAACAATACCTCAATAATGAGGCTTCATTACCAGTCAGTTTCGATGATAACGCTGACCCTTGGGGCTGGAGATTATATGACTTAACATGCGCTACATTTAATGAAAATGGTTGGCCACAACCAGAGAAGAAAAATTCCTTAAAAGCCTTCAAATTAGATAACCGTGGAAAAGGTATCAATCAAGGCCTCAAAGGATTAAATATCGTTGAAAAGGGTGGCTTTTTGACGGAAATTCAAGCATTTTTCTATAAAGATGAAAGTCACGTTGTAGTTACTTATCGTATCTATAAAGACACTCCATACATCGATGTAAACTATCATGTTTTATGGAACGAAAAGAACAAAGGTTTGAAGATTAAATTCCCGCTTAATGGTGAATCATCTTACTTCGCTCAAATGGCCTTTGGTATTGAAAAATATAAAGGCGATGGCATTGAAAATCCATCCAATAGATATGTTGGTGTGGTTAATGGTGAAGACGCCTTTGTCATCTACAATAAGAGCGGTATTCATAGCACCTCCAAGAAAGGTAAAAACTTATATATCACCTTACTCAATGGTGCCTCTTATTGCGCACACCCCACTACCCCAGAATTACCATTAACTCCGAAAGATAGATATGATGCTTCTATCGAACAAGGTGTCCATGATTTCCACTTTAGATTAGGTGTCAATAAAGTCGAAGAGTGTGAGAGAATGGCAAACGAATTTAACCAACCAGTTTATGTCGTCATGTCATATCCACACGGAGACGGTAAGAATGTAGCGAAAGACGTCATTACACTATCCAATAAGAATATTGTGATTACCGCGCTTAAAAAACTCGTTAATGGCAATTATATGATTCGTTTATATAACGGCTCCTATAACAAAGCTTCCACTGAATTAAAGATTCAGGGCGAAACCATTAATGTGAACTTCAAGAAATTTGAATTTAAGACCTTTGTGTTCGATGGTAAAAACATCGCTGAAAGCCTTGATTCATCAATCTATTAATTTATTAATAAATTAAAATAGGCACTTGAATGTGCCTATTTTTCTTCGTCTTCTAACTCTTTAACTTTTAGTAGAATGTCCACTGCTGGACCGGGGAGTCGACCCAAAGGGTCGGGCCCTATATTTAATAAATAATTAACATTTCTTTCATTGAGATGTTTTTTAATGGCGTAAATCTGTTCGGGAGATTTCCAATTTTGATCGTAAGCCTTATACCCCCACGTGTCATTTAGTGTGCACGCGCTCTCGTACAAGAGATCACCATTTTTATATTCATCCGGAATTTCATTGTCTCCAAATGACGTGTAATCAAATTTGACACCTGGGAACATTCCAATTCTTGAATTAACTAAACAATCAGGCTGATATTTCTTGACGAGATTATAAAGTTCTAAAGATTGTTTTTCTGATATTGTCCAAGGAGTATCAAACCATATGGAGAATAAATCTCCATAATTGGTTAGTAATTCGATAACTTGAGGTTTAATTTTTCTTTCAAATACTTCGGAATAATCTTTATTGGAATTATCTGGGAAATCCCAATCATTACCCCAATGCATATCTTCGACATTTAGATGCGTGGCATCCCAACCACCAGCATTCTTTTCTCTCCAGTCTAATGCTTGAGAATAATAGATACCAAATTTTAATCCTTTGCGATGGCAAGCATCGGCAAGTTCTTTGATGATATCTCTTTTAAATGGAGTGGCATCTACGACATTAAATTTGTCAACTTTGCTTTTAAATAAAGCAAAACCTTCGTGATGTTTGGTGGTGACCACCATATATTTCATACCAACACTTAAGGCAAAATCTACCCATTCATCAGCGTTGAAATAAATAGGATTAAAAGCGGCTGCTAGTTTCTCATATTCTTTATTAGGAATACGGAAATATGATTGGGCCCATTCTCCGATTGTGGTACCCATTCTTTGACCTTTGTATTCACCCGCTAAAAGGGTATATAAGCCAAAGTGAATCATTAGGCCATATTTAGCTTGTTTAAAGTATTTTTTGTTTTTCATATCCACTACTCTATTTTAAATAAAATAGAATATCATTGCAAACCACTAAAAGAATAATTATTATCAAAATATGAACAAAAAATATATGGATTTATATTATATCCGTCATGGAGATCCAAACTACGAAACTACCGATTTGACAGAAAAGGGTTGGAGCCAGGCTAGAAAAACCGGTGTATTTTTTCATGATGTTAAGTTAGACAAGATATTCGCCGGAACAATTTCTCGTGCTTATCATACCGCTGTTCCAACTGCTGAAGATCATAAGATGGAAATCATTCCTTTAGATTGGGCCAGAGAAGATATTGCCTGGGAAGGCATCACTGGCTTAAGAGAGGATGGCCATAAATCATGGATTTTTGCGATTGATAAGTATTTAAAAAGAATGAAAAAACTTCAAAAAAATCCGCTTTGGTACAGGGATGAAATGTTTGGAGAAAAAGTAGAAAATGAGATAGAAAGAGTTCAAAAAGAAATTAATAATTTCTTCTCATCATTACATATTGACCGCAATCGAAGTGATAGAACATATAAATCTACAGGTAAAAACCCCAAAATTATTGCATTTTTTTGCCATGGTGGAATAGGAACTGAGATACTTTCTTCTATACTTTGTTTGAATTATCCATATTTTATTCATCACTATGAAGGGCTTACTTGCTGTGGTATTGTGAAGATAAGAATTTATTTAGATGGTAAAACGAAACCTAGGGTATTGTTATATAATTATTTTGATCATCTCCATGGAGAATTAACAAAATGAAACCAGAATATATTAAAAGATTTGAAAAATTAGGTTTTGGCATTTTTGTCCATTTCGGTTTATATAGCATCATCGGCAAAGGTGAATGGTACGAATCTGTATATTTAAACGAAAATCCAAAAAGTATCGTTAAATATGAAGCGCTTGTTAATGAATTTAAAATCAATAAGAACTGGGCTAAAGAATTGGTTCGTACCGCTAAAAAAGCAGGTGCCAAATATATTACTTTAACTACTAGACACCATGAAGGCTTTTCTTTATATGATACTGGAGGCCTTAATACATTTGATGCACCTCATAGCGCATGCCATCGCGATTTAGTGAAAGAGTTTGTTGATGAATGTAATAAAGCTAATATTATTCCGTTCTTTTATCACACATTATTAGACTGGCACAATCCTGATTACAAAAACAATTTTCCTAAATATATCGATTATTTAATCGATTCTGTTAAAATTCTCTGCCAAAATTATGGTAAAATCGGAGGACTTTGGTTTGATGGATATTGGGATAAGCCAAATGCTGATTGGCAGTTTGATAGACTATATAAAACTATCCGTCAATACCAACCAGAAGCAATGATTATCAACAACACCGGATTAGATGCTTTAGGTGCTGTTTCTCATTACGATATTGATGGTGTTACCTTTGAAAGAGGAAAACCATTTAAAGTTTCTTCCGCTGATGGAAAAGAAAGAGCAGGAGAAGTTTGTGACGCTTTAACTGATCACTGGGGATATGCCAAAGAAGATATTTGTTATAAGAGTATTCCTTCATTAATCAATTTACTAATTGATTGTCGTGCTTGTCGATGCAATTTATTATTAAATTCAGGTCCTAAACCAAATGGAATGTTAAATGAGCTTGAAAAATATTCTCTTATTGAATTAGGTAAATGGGTAAAGAAAAACTCTCATATTATCTTTGATTGTGTCCCAGCAGAAATAGAAGTTGATAATGCAGTCATCTTTAAGGATGATAATTGGTATTATGCTGTAATTAGAGATGTACCGATGTCTTCCAATGAAAATGTTGCTAGAAGACAATCTAGACCACAAGTAGTTATACATACGGATAAGAGAATTACCAATGCTTGCTATATGGATAATAAACAACAAAAAGTGGTGGTAGATAAGAAAGAAAAATCTTTCCCAGTATTACCGTTTATGTATGGAACCAGTCAATATGCAAGAGTGGTGAGATTTAAGCTCAAATAAAACCTAAAACCACAATTATGCCGGATTTGTTTCCGGCTTTTTATTTACTCTTTTTTGAAAATGTAATGTGTTGTATGTTGTGGGACTTTTTGACAAAATGTTGGGAAAACAACATAAAACCACATATAGTAAATAATAGTTAAAATTATTAATAATTTTACTGAAAAAATCATACAAAAGTGTAGTTTTTGATATTTGATAAAAACCACATAAAACCACATATTTTTAATGATGATTTAGCAAAATATTGTTGTTTTTTGTTGGTTTTGTGTTGTTTTATTTTTGATTTTGTTGTTTACATTGTTGGTTTATGCGTGATATAGTGTATACACAAGGGTGCACATTATGAAAAAGTTTTATACCGACAAAATTGAAAAAAGCGAAAGAATTACTCGCTTAGTTGAAAATCTATTCAAAAAGATGCCAGAGGTTGAATCCGCTAGAGCAGTCTTACTTACTGAATCTTATAAACAAACAGAAAATGAACCAATGATTACCCGTCGTGGTAAAGCTTTTGCACATATCCTTGATAACATCCCAATCATCATTCGTGATGAGGAATTAATTGTCGGTTCAACAACCATTGCACCTAGAGGTTGTCAAACATATCCAGAATTCTCTTATGAATGGTTGGAAGCAGAATTTGAAACATTAGCCACTCGTGTAGCGGATCCATTCTACATTTCTGATGAAACTAAAAAGACTTTAAAAGAAGTCAATAAATATTGGAAAGGTAAAACAACATCTGAATTAGCCATTTCCTATATGGATCCCAGAGCATACCAAGCATTCTTGCATGAAATGTATACCACCGGTAACTATTTCTTTAATGGTGTTGGACATATTACTGTTAATTATCCAAAAGTTATTAAATATGGTTATAGAAGCATTATTAAAGAAGCAGAAGAAGCGAAAGCGAAACTACAATTCTCTGATAATGACTATCCAACAAGAATTGCTTTCCTTGATGCTGTCATCATGTCTTTAGAAGCGGTTATTAGATATGCTCATAGATATAGTGAATTAGCCAAGAAAATGGCTAATGAAACTAATGATTCCAAGAGACGCCAAGAATTATTAGAAATTGCTAGAATTACTGCAAAAGTCCCAGAATTTGGCGCAGAAAGCTTCCAAGAAGCCTGTCAATCTTTCTGGTTTGTTCAACAATTATTACAATTAGAATCTTCTGGCCATTCTATCTCTCCTGGTAGATTTGACCAATATATGTACCCATATTTTGAAAAAGATTTAGAAAAGGGCGCGATTACTAGAGAATATGCCCAAGAATTATTAGATTGTGTTTGGGTTAAATTAAATGATTTAAATAAATGTCGTGACTGCGTTAGTGCGGAAGGTTTTGCGGGATATTCTTTATTCCAAAATCTCATCGTCGGTGGACAAGATGTCAATGGTATTGATGCCACAAATGACTTGTCATTTATGTGTATTACCGCTACAGAACATGTTTTCTTACCACAACCCAGTTTCTCCATCCGTGTGTGGAACGGCTCTCCTCACTCTTTATTAATTAGAGCAGCGGAATTAACTAGAACTGGTATTGGTTTCCCAGCATATTATAATGACGAAGTCATTATTCCTCAATTAATCTCTCGTGGATTAACTGTTCAAGATGCTAGAGACTACAACATTATCGGTTGTGTCGAACCACAAAAAGCTTTTAAAACTGAAGGTTGGCATGATGCGGCATTCTTCAATATGTGTCGTCCATTAGAATTAGTTTTCTCTAATGGCGTGGATAAAGGTGTCCAAATTGGTCCAAGAACTGGTGATGTTTCTACCTTTGATACATTTGAAAAATTCTATAAAGCCTATCAAACTCAAATTAATTTCTTTATTCAATGCTTAGTTAATAGTATTAACGCTATTGATTATGCTCATAGAGAAAGATGCCCATTACCATTTGAATCCTCAATGGTGGAGGACTGCATTGGAAGAGGTAAAGCCTTACAAGAAGGTGGCGCCATCTATAACTTCTCCGGTCCTCAAGGATTTGGTGTCGCCAATATGGCGGATGCTATGTGGGCAATTAAAACCTTAGTGTATGAACAAAAGAAATACACAATTGAATTCTATAAAGAAGCTATTGATAACAACTATGGTGAAGAGATGGATCATCACCATGCTGAAAAATTAACGAAAAAGATTCTTCAAAAGCTCGCTGATAGTGGTAAGAACGTTTCTAAAGAAGACATCATTAAAGTCTTCAATATGGTGAGAGAGAATAAAGCTTCACCAGAAAAGAAAGCGGCATACGCCAAACTTAAAGCGGATATTGAAGCATTACCAAAATATGGCAATGATATCGAAGAGATTGATAATTTCGCTCGCGAAATGACATATTCATATACCAGACCAATGGATCAATATAGAAATCCAAGAGGTGGCATTTTCCAAGCTGGTCTATATCCTGTCAGCGCTAACGTGTTGCTTGGTTCTCAAACCGGACCTACACCTGATGCTAGATTAGGCTATACCCCAGTGGCAGATGGTGTTTCTCCTGCGGCTGGTAGAGATGTTAATGGTCCAACAGCGGCTTGTAACTCCGTTTCCCATTTGGATCACTTCATCGCTTCTAATGGAACATTGTTCAATATGAAATTCCATCCAACTGCTTTAGCAGGTGTGCAGGGATTAGAGAACTTTGTTTCCTTGGTCCAAGGATACTTTGATAGAAAAGGTACCCATATGCAATTCAACGTCGTTTCACGTGAGACATTACGCGACGCACAGGCACACCCAGAAAAATATAAAGGATTAGTCGTACGTGTCGCGGGTTATAGTGCCTTATTCACCACACTAAGCCGTGCCTTACAAGACGATATTATCAATCGTACTGAACAAGGAGAGTTCTAATGGAGAATTATCTTCAAACAAAAGGAAGAATATTCGACATCCAAAGATTCTCCGTTCATGACGGACCTGGGATTAGAACCATCGTGTTCTTAAAAGGTTGTTTCCTCAGATGCCGTTGGTGTTGTAATCCTGAAGGCCAAGAATTTGGTATTCAAGAGATGACAATGAATGGCAAGACCAAAGTAGTTGGTCAAGATATCACCGTTGAAGATGTCTTAGATATCGTGGAAAGAGATCGTATTTATTACGGCAGAAGCGGTGGTGGTTTGACTCTCTCTGGTGGTGAATGCTTAGGTCAAATAGATTTCGCTAGAGACCTATTAAGAGGAGCGAAAGAAAGAGGTATTAATACTGCGATTGAATCTACTGGATTTGCCTCCTGGGATAAGATTGAACAACTTGCTCCTTACCTCGATGTCTACTTGATGGATATCAAACACATGAATTCTCAAAAACATAAAGAATTCACCTCGCAACCTAACGAGTTAATCCTTGAAAATGCGAGAAAAATCGCGCAGAAGTTCAATAAATTAATTATTAGAACCCCCGTAATCCCTACATTTAACGCCACTGTAGAAGAGATTAGAGCGATTGCTAAATATGCGAAATCAATCGGCGTTACTGAGATGCATATTCTTCCCTATCATCGATTAGGGAAAGATAAATACTATGGCTTAAATCGTAGCTATAGCATGGAAGAAATTGAACCCCCATCCAAAGAACTGATGTACGAATTATTAAAAGTTGTGCAAAGTGAAGGATTGAAGGGGCAGATAGGAGGTTAATGATGGATTTTGATAAGCTTCAGCCTAATGAGACGAAGACCAGAATCATTCAAGAGAGTGTTCCTGGTAAACAAATCACATTAGCGCATATCATCGCTAATCCTGATGGCTTGCTCTACCGCAAACTAGGATTAGATCCCAATGTGGAATATGCCTCGAAAGCCATTGGCATTATGACGTTATGTCCTTCTGAAACCGCAATCATTGCTGCGGATATATGTATGAAGGCTTCTAATGCAAGAATGGGTTTCGTGGATAGATTCTCAGGTACGGTCATCATTACTGGAACAGTATCTGAAGTCGAAGCATCAATAAAAGCAGTGTTGGAATTCTGTATTAATCAATTACATTTCACTGTTTGTGACATCACCAAGACATAATGCGGAAAATAATTTTTATCGGTCGAAGTGGTGTGGGAAAGACAACACTGAAACAAGCTCTTAAAAAAGAGAAGATCCAATACCAAAAACCCAAGTCATCGACTGGACTGATTGGATCATTGATACTCCCGGGGAATATTGCGAAAACAAAAACCTCGGATGTGCCCTTGGGTTATATGGCTACGAAGCCGATGTGGTCGGACTTCTGATAGCCGCGGATGAATGGTACTCCTTGTTCTCCCCTAATATGGTGGGAATGGTGACCAGAGAAGTGGTCGGGATAGTCACTAAATGTGACTTAGCAAGTCCTGATCGTGCAGATGCTTGGTTAAGACTAACCGGGTGTCGCAAAGTCTTCCATGTTAATTCATTAACAGGTGAAGGCGTAGATGAAATAATCGAGTTTCTAAAAATCGATAAGCCAAAATATTACGATTACGAATAAAAAGGAGAAATCTTATGGCAATCATGAACGAATACGAAATTAAAAAACAAATTTGTGAGATTGGAAGAAGAATCTATAACCGCGGAATGGTCGCTGCTAACGATGGCAACATCTCTGTGAAACTCAATGATCATGAATTCTTATGTACACCTACTGGTGTCTCTAAAGGATTTATGACTCCTGAGATGATTTGTAAAGTGAATGAGAAAGGAGAAGTTATCGAAGCTCACCCACCATACAAACCAAGTAGTGAAATCAAAATGCACATGCGTGTATATGAAAAGAGAAAAGATGTTAATGCGGTCGTTCACGCTCACCCATTATATGCGACAACCTTCGCGATTGCGGGTCAAGCCTTAACTCAACCTATTATGCCTGAAGCAGTCATTTCATTAGGCTGTGTTCCATTAGCGAGATATGGCGTTCCTTCCACAGAACAAATTCCTGATTCTATTGAAGAATACTTACCATATTTTGACGCTGTGCTATTAGCACAACACGGTGCCTTAACATGGTCTGATTCCTTATTAAATGCTTATATGAAGATGGAATCAGTGGATTTCTATGCTCAACTTTTATATCAAACCAAACAGATTGGTGGACCCAAAGAATTCACCCCTGAACAAGTCGAAGAATTATATGAAATTAGACGTAAATTTGGTATGAAAGGCAAACACCCCGCTAATGTGTGTTTGAGAGCCAAAGAAGGCAAACCATCCTGTCACGGTTGTGGTGGTTCCACTTGTAAGAGTGGCGCTGCTAACAAAGGTGGTAGCGATGATGCTTTAATTGAAGAAATTACCAAGAGAGTGATGGCCGCTCTTAAATAAGAAAATAAATATGAATCAAGCCGAATTAAAAGAGACAGTTAAGTTAGTGGTTAATGAATGTCTTAGACCCACTCAAGACATGACTCTTTTTGCGGCGCAAAATTTATCCAAAAAAGTGAGAGAAAAAGCGGCTCAAATCGGTGTCAAAGCTGTTGTCGCTATCTCTAATAAAGGAGCCCATCCAGTATTGGTGGAAAGTAGTGATGGAGCCTTAATCGCTAGCTACGATATAGCATTAAACAAATCCTATACTGTCGTTGCTCTCAAAATGTCCACGAAGACCTTAGCGGAACTCGCTAAACCAACAGGTTCATTATATGGGATTCAATTCACTAATAATGGCAAGATTGTGGTCTTCGGTGGAGGCG
>JAEEGK010023649.1_pt1 | contig 12799 bp, 6 predicted proteins | sample 8958771 | NCBI WGS metagenome assembly JAEEGK01 (sample SAMN16246547, study PRJNA631951) | gut metagenome | biome: gut microbiome; feature: rumen; material: SC-attached | host: Bos | place: Iran: Karaj | collected 2018-10 | reverse complement strand
TTTTTACTTTAACCATTGTTCCTAGTTCCCCTCTCCTCGGAGAGGGGTTAGGGGTGAGGCTTTTTAATAAAGGACCTTGCGTCCGTTTACGATATTAATGCCCTTCTGCAGTTTAGACATCTTCTGGCCAGCAACATTGTATATTGCTCCCTCGCCTTCGGAGAGGGCTGGGGTGAGGCTTTCAATACCTGTTGCATCTTCGCCCTCGAAGGGATAGAATGCCTTCACTTCACTACCAGCGGCGATTACGATGTAACCCTTACCAGCAGGGATGGTAGTAGCAGGAGTAGCCTTAGCGAATCCAGCCTTACCGTCCACCTTGGCCAAGATGTACTGAGTACCATCAGCTGTAACACCGTCAGAAGCTACGAGTTCATTGGCTACGTTGTTAACTGCATCGGTAGTAACAGGTACTCTATATGTACCTTCATCATCAGCCTTTACAATAACTGCGGCACCAGCAGGAACCTTAGTAACAGCATCAGAGAGCTTAATGTATTCGCCATTGAGTGTAGCAGCGTGAGCTGTAACATTAGCACCCGTGAAGTCAACATCAAATGGAGCAACGAAGGTAGCATAGCCAGTTTCGCCTACTGCGATAGGAGCTGCAATCTGTGCATCCAGACCAAAGTCAAAGTATGCACCACCATGATTCTGCTCAATATATACAGCAAGTACGTTCTTACCTGCAACGAGAAGAGCGGGATCAACATCGATTATTCTCCAATCGTTTTCGCCTCCTGTCCAATTGAACTCCTGAACCACCTTAGTGCCATTAAGGAATACTGCGTAGTCGTCATCGTGAGTAGCTCTCAGTGTCAACTTAGCAATTGTAGAAGGATCTTCAATGAAGAAGCCACGACGGAACCAGAAGGTATTATATTCACCAATCCAGCGTGTGTGATAAGGACCGAATGAGCCAAGAGGCATCATCAGTTCACCCCATGCAGAGTCGTCGAAGTCAACTGTGTTCCAACCGTCTTCGATGTCCACATATTCAGCGTCGCTTACGCCTTCTGCATAGCGGAACTTAGCATAATAAGGTGTGTTGTCGCCTCCACGTGTAGGCAGAAGAGTAATCTCTGCAATCTTTGCGCTACATACTTTGCAGACACCATCTACGTATGTGTGAGGAGCCTTCTCAATGGGCTTGCTCAAAAGAGCGTGACAGTCGTTACATTCATACACAACCTGACCATCCTTTGTACATGTTGCCTCAACACGTAACTCGGCGTTTTCTGCATAGTTGTGTGCCTGAGCGTTAATCCAGAATTCACCCATCTGGAAGCCATCACCAAGCTGAGTAGCAGAGAACTTGAAGAACTTGTAAGTCTCGGTATCATTAACGGGGAATTCAAACTCTTCCTTGTTCTTAGCCTGGAGCTTGTAGCCCTTTACCTGCTCGTCGATAACAGTCCAGGTCTGGTTGTCGTTAGAACCTTCAAGCTTCCAGCTTACAGGATTACGGCCAGGATAGCCGTAGGTGTCGGCACCAGTTACAAATGAGTACTGCTGAACAGCAACGGGCTCACTAGCAATCATGATAGCCCATGCATCACTTGAATTAGAGCAACCAAACTTAGTTGTTGCATCGTTGTCAAGGAGGTTTGCAACAGGAGAGTCACCCCAGCCGTTTCCGCCGGTTACGATGGCATAGCCTACACCGTTTGCATCGCGGCGTACGTAGTTTGGCTCAGAAACTGTCAGCTCATAGCTTGCGGTCCAACCCTGATCAGCATCAGTGGTTACAGTAATGGTCACCTTACCGGCAGCCTTACCTGTTACAGTACCGTCGGCAGCAACGGTAGCGATTGACTCGTCTGCAGACTTCCAAGAGAACATGGCAGAAGGAAGGTTCTGAATTTCGGGCAAGTACTGAGCAGTAGAACCTACGATGACAATGCGAGTCTCAGGAGCATAAGTAACGTATGTCTGATCCTCAAGTGTCTTGTAGCCGTAACCAGTGTAGTGACCCTTTGCGGGCTGAACGAAGGTAGCAGTCTTACGGTCATAGAAACCGAAGGCACCATCGTGGCGCATTACTGGCTGGAAGTCGTAGATGGTTGTGCCATCCTCCTTGATAGTCATGTAGTAAATACGTCCGCGGATAGGATTATCCCATTCGGGATTTGCAAACATAGAGATACCACGTGAAGAAGCGTTGAAACTTTCCCGACCCGTTGGATTGTCAGTACCATTCACATTCAGGTTGCCCAGTGTGGCAGCTACTGTGATGTCCTGGTTGAATCCAGGGAAATCTGCTTGATTGTCATTTTTGTGTCCACCTACAAAGTAACCGAATTTGTCGGCTCCTCCATTCTTGTAAAGGGAGATACCTTTTCCAGCATCTTGACCGTCACGACCGCTGAAGATGGCAGCCCAGCCGTTGTTGGAGTAGAGGTTGAACTTGATGTCGACCTCGGTGCTTGCCTTTGCCTTGTAGGTTGTGGTGAAGGCGTTCTCGCGAACTGCGCCGGTGCTCTCGATGTAAGCCAGCGGCGTGTACTTGTTATCATCCTGTGCGATGAAGTCTATTGGCTCGTATGCAAGAGGATAATTGTACTTGCTCACTTTGAGGTTGGCAAACTTGAACCAGAATTCCTTTCCATCGTTTGCATCACCGAACTGTACAACGAGTGTCTCATTGTTCTGCTTAGCAGTGAAGTCGATGGAGTATTCCTTGTTCTCTACACCTGCAAAGGGGAATGCCTCAGCTATACCTATGACATTGCCATTGTAGTTGGCACCCGTTTCTGTTGTTCCAAGATCGTAGGCATTTGATACGTATGCGTGGAAAGGTGTAGAGTGCCATGAATCATAGGCACTACCGCTGTAGACGAATGACCAATTGTAGTCCTGACCTGCGATGGTCTCAATTTTGAACATATAGGGTTCGTGACCGCCTGTGCCGACATAGGGATTGATTTCGTTTGTCGTGCCGTCATAGGTAAAGCCAGCAAAGATAGACATGTGGCCATCGTTGGTCTTCCAGTTGCGCATGTCCTTGTAGGTCTGATCAGTGATCTCCTCGAGAGCCATTGCACCGCAGTCGAGCCACTCGCCGTTCTGATACTTGTACTCGTGGTTGTTGGTGGTAAGCTTCACGCGCTTGCCTTCGTAAACAGGGATGCCGGCCTCGCCAGCCATAGCCTGTCCGTCAGCACTAAGCTCAAACTCTGCGCTGTTGGCTGAACTGTAGAATGTGCCTGTCAGCTTGTCCTTCAAACCGCCCTTGCCTTCGCCGTTTACTGCAGGAACGAGATCCATAACGAGTATCTCGCCCTCATAGAGCTGTAGACCATAGAGTGTTATATAGGGGTTGTAGCAGTCGGTGGTTGTGCCGCCACCAGGAACATCCTTGTTCTGTGCGAACACATAGAGTGGAGTCTTACAATCGGCAGTCTTCGGAGAGTCGGTGATAGTACCGATGAGGGTTGTGCCGTCAGCCTCGAAGATGTCCATCTTACCAGCAACGGCATCCAGAACGGTCACAATCTTCTCGCCATAACGCATCTGAGTCTTGTCACCAGTCTCACCACCAAGGTTGATGGTGGCATTGGTAGTGAAGAAGCAGAAACGGTCCTTCCACCCATTGTCAAAGTATCCACAACCATAAGCAGCCTTCCAGTCACCACCTGTTTCAGCAACCATAGTGCAGATAGCCTTTGAACTAGCCTTGGGAATGTAGTTCAGGTTGATGTAAGCACCATTGGGGCTCTTGAGGTACTCGATTTCAGTAACGGCATTGCCTGCAGCCTTCAGAGTGTTGACCTCTGTGAAGACGCCATACTCCTCATATTCGCCAAGGCTATTCAGGGCGTAGTAGGTCATATTGGCCTTGCTATAGACATAAGGCTCGCTACCCGTGTAGGTGCTGATATTGTCGATTGCAATGGCCTCGATGGGGTCTCCCATAGTGGCTTCGGCAGGTGTATCAGGGGTGTAACCATCATCCGGCGTGTAATCCACCACAATCTTGGTCAGACGGAAAGTACCTGTGCAAGTGAATGTCACCTTGTTTGTCTTCTCGTTCTGGCCAGGTGTCCACGTACCGCTTTCAAATGTGCCTGTGGAGGCTGTGGCATTTGCTTTCTGGGTTGCAGGGTTCGTGGTAAACTTAACACTGTTCACACTACCAGCTCCAGCAACAGCTACAGTAATCTTGTAATTTGCATCCAATGCAATCACAGTACTGACACCCAGCGTAGCTTCTGTACCATCGGTCTTGGCGATGGTAGCAGTAACATGATAAGGAGACGGCTTCCATGGATAAGGCAGGGAGATGTTCGTGTTGCTTGCAGGCAGCGTCGCCTTCAGGTCACTTACGCTAAACGTGACTTCGTCAGCAAATAGCTGGCCAAAGCCCAACATTAGCGTAGCGAGAAATAAGAAAAACTTTTTCATGCTGTTTGTTTTTAATTAAGTTAATTATTTAGGTTGGTTTTCTCGGTTTTTAAGTTGTAATCTTTCATACGACATGCAAATATGCAAAAAAATATCAATACCAGCCAAACAATTGTATGTTTTTTGTGCCAAAACAGGTGTTTTTTATGAAGAATCATTCAAAACTTTCCATTTTACATATTGATTTCTTTGCACTTAAAGCATAATTGTGTAATTTCGCAGCGCAAAAAAACAAATTATTACAGATATTAGCCTATGAACAGGACATTAACCTTTTTGCTTGCCCTGCTGATGTCAGCAGCACTGCAGGCACAGTCAGACTACTTTACACCTTATCAGCAGACCAAGTTGCGTCTGCCCTCGGTACCTCTGATTTCCAATGACCCCTACATTTCCTTCTGGTCGCCTTACAACAAGCTGACCGGTGGAACCACCCGTCACTGGACAGGTGCGGTAAAGGCCATGGACGGCATTCTGCGCGTGGACGGAACCAGCTACCGCTTCATGGGAACGCCAAAAGACATATCGTTAGAGAGTATTGCTCCCATGGGTAGCAAAGGACGCTGGCTGGCCAAGGTCAAGCGCTCGAACGTCGCATCCAACTGGTATGAGAAGGAGGCCAGTGAAGCGGGATGGAGTAACGGATACGGAGCCTTCGGTAACCAAAGCGAGTATGAGGGAGTCTATACTAACTGGAATGACATATCACATTATTATATACGCCGGCACGTAACCCTTACAGAGGAGAACCTGAAAGAGGACCTGTGGATTATCTATTCGCACGATGACGATTTCGAGCTGTACATCAATGGTATAAAACTGGCAGAGGCTACTGGCGGTAACACTTGGAAGCAGAATGTCAAGGTGCACCTGCAGGGAGAGGCCCGTAATGCCCTTGTGGCAGGCGATAACGTCATTGCCTTCCACGTCAACAATACACGCGGCGGTGCCCTGGCAGATGTAGGCCTGTTCCGGAACACTTTGGGTTTCCATGCCGGAATGCAGTCAATCGCAGCCATGGCCGACGAGGGGCCCTGGGATGCCCGCGTTCGTACAACCTCACTTTCCGGAACCACCTGGACCAAGGAGGATTTTGACGATACAGGTACTTCCTGGAAGGACCAACAGGGTGCTTTCGGAACATCCGACCAGCCCAATGTGAATACCCCCTGGACAGCAGCGGGATCGGATGTGTATATCCGCCGCCGTATTACCCTCACTGCTGAGGACCTGCAGCGTGACCTGCATGTCATCTACTCGCACGATGACGTGTGTGAAGGATACATCAACGGACGCAAGATTTTCTCCACGGGCGAGACCTGGGTAAAGAACGTGGATTACCAGCTTACCGCCGAGGACAAGGCGGTGCTGCACGAGGGCGAGAACGTGATTGCGTACCATGTGCATAATACCACGGGCGGTGCTTTGGCTGATATCGGTTTGTATTACAGCACCACAGGCGAGCAGATTGCCAACCAGACCAACTGCCACGTACTGGCCACCAATACCTATTATAAATTCACCTGCGGACCTGTTACGCTGGATGTTGTGTTTACCGCACCTATGCTGATGAAGGATGTTGACCTGATGTCAACGCCCGTCAACTTTATATCCTATCAGGTAACATCCAATGACGGTGAGGAGCATGACGTGCAGTTCTTCTTCGCCACCACACCTGAACTGACAGTAAACAATAACATGCAGGCCACCGTCTCCACTGTCACTGAACAGAACGGAATACGTTACATCAGGTCCGGTGCCAAGACCCAGAAGGTATTGGGCAGGGCCGGCGACATGATCTGCATAGACTGGGGTTATCTGTACATTCCCGATATCAACGGAACCGTTACCATCGGCAACAGTGCCGATGTGTCCACCACCTTCGCCACTACCGGCAAGCTGCCTGAGTCACCATCCTCAGCCATCACCAGTACGGAAGAATCCGAGATGCCGATGCTGGCCTTCAGCAAGGATCTGGGTAAGGTCTCACAGGCCAATTCCTACATGATGATCGGCTATGACGAGGTGAAAGATATGCGCTATATGGGCGAAGACTACAAGGGCTACTGGGCACGCAACGGCAAGACAATCTATACCGCCTTCGAGGAACTGCGCGACCGCTACGATGAGATCATGACCGACTGTCAGGCACAGGACAAGATAATCTATGATGACGGACTTGCCTCCGGCAATTATAAGTATGCCGAGCTGCTTTCCGGCTGCTACCGTCATGTTATTGCCGCACACAAGATTTTTCAGGACAACAAGGGCAACCTGCTTTTCTTCTCCAAGGAGAACAATTCCAACGGCTGTGTGAATACCGTTGACCTGACCTATCCCTCGGCTCCCTTATTCCTTATATATAATACAGACCTCATGAAGGGTATGTGCACCTCCATACTGGACTACTGCGAGAGCAACCGCTGGGGCTTCGACTTCGCCGCCCATGACCTGGGCACTTATCCCCATGCCAACGGACAGGTATATTCAATTACCCGGCCTGATGCCAGCGGCGGTTTTGCCGGTAACATGCCTATCGAGGAATCAGGAAATATCGTGGTACTGGCAGCCGCCATCTCCCTGATTGAGGAAGACCTTACATGGGCCGACAAATACTGGCGCACCCTGAAGACCTGGACCGACTACCTGGTTGAATACGGCCTTGACCCCGAGAACCAGCTCTGTACCGATGACTTTGCCGGACACTTGGCACACAATGCCAATCTTTCCCTCAAGGCTATCATGGGCGTGACAGGCTTTGCCCTCATGTGTCAGCAGAAGGGTGACCAGGAAAGCTACGAATATTACCTGGGCAAAGCTCAGTACATGGCTACAGAATGGGTAAAACTGGCCAAGGACGGTGCTCACTACAAGCTGGCCTTTGACCGGGCCGGAACCTGGAGCCAGAAATACAACATGGTATGGGACAAGGTATGGCAGACAGAACTGTTCCCCGCTTCTGTTTTCAGACAGGAGATGATTTATTACAACGGACAGCTGAAGACATACGGTCTGCCCCTGGACAACCGTTCTGTCTATACCAAGACCGACTGGGTTTCCTGGACTGCCTGCCTGGGTTCACAGGCACAGTTCAATACTCACATGGACCGCCTCTATAAGTATGCCAACGAGACCAAGTCACGTGTTCCCCTGTCTGACTTGTACTTTACAGACAGCGGTAACTACGTAGCCTTCATCGGCCGTTCCGTTGTAGGCGGCCACTGGATGAAGGTTCTCCTTGACAAGTGCGTTTCCGGTGAGTTGATGACAGAACGGGCCACAGGAATTGAGAATATCCATAATTCAGAAATCAAGAATCAGAATAAGGAGGGAGTTTATGATCTTTCCGGAAGAAAGATCAACTCTCAACTGTCACCTGTCAACGGTCAACTTAAGAAGGGTATTTACATCGTGAATGGAAAGAAAGTTGTGATAGAGCGATAAGTCAGAGCGCCCGTCGGTTCTTCCAACGGGTAGCCTCACAGATAACAGAAGAGACCGCCGGGATTTCCCCGACGGTCTCTTTTTTCTGTACGCCTGATAAGACTCGAACTTACACGCCTCACGGCACTAGATCCTAAGTCTAGCGTGTCTACCAATTCCACCACAGGCGCATTCTTGGATAAGACGACGCAAAGGTATAACTTTTTGGCGAAACTGGGAACTAAATCATCAAAAAAATTTCGGCCTCTCCACTAACCCCTCCCCGTGAGGGAGGGGAACGTTAACGCTAAACCCTTATCTTTAAAACCTTATCTTCAGGTATTTTACACCATGGGTAGGGATGAAGTAATTCACATCCGTAGTGCTCAGGTCCTGCTGACGCCACAGGTCACGGACGCTCTGCAGACGGTTGATACCCATCTGGGCAAAATACTTGCTGAAGTCCACCCGGGCATCGGTCGTGCCCACGTTGAAGATACCCACAGCATAGCTGCCGTCACTCAGGGGGCGGCACCATATCTGAATACTGCCGTCCTGTACCACACGCTGTGCCTGCTTTCCTAAGATATCCTGGTTCACAGCGTTCACCTCGTTGTTACAGAGCAGGCTTACGGTAAACTCATCCATCTGCGCAATGTCACAGCCAATCAGCATGTTGCTGGCCAGGAGGGTCCACAGGCTGATATGGGTGTACTGCTCATCAGGGGTAAGCCTGCTGTCACGCAGATTGTTGCTCCAACCTACTTTACCCACAATCAGCATATCCGGGTCATTCCAGTGTCCGGGCTCCGCATAAGGGTACAGATAAGGCTGCTGCCCGAATCCGATACTGTACAGGCTCTCCCAGGTATCCGTGATGTCACCAGTAGTACGCCATGAGTTCGCATCCACGGCATGTCCCCACTTCCATACATCGGCCATACCATACTGGCACAGACTGTAGAAGATGTCACGCGGCTGCTGACGCAGGCAGCGCTCCATCAGCAGGTAGGGGCGTACATAGCTGGCCACCGTCAGCCGGTCAGGCTCCTTAGCATGCTTACGTCCGTAGCCGCACCAGTCGTACTTCAGGTAGTCAACACCCCAGCTGTTATAACTCTCGGCATCCTGCAGTTCATGGTCGATACTGCCCAGATAGCCGCCGCAGGTCAAATCGCCGGGTGAGGAATAGATACCGAACTTCAGACCCTCGGAATGCAGCCAGTCACCCAGTTCCCTCATGCTGGGGAACTTCTCATTTACGGCAATAGTGCCGTCAGCATTACGCTGGGCAGCTTCCCAACCGTCATCAATGTTCATATAGCAGTAGCCGTAGTCGGCCAGACCTTTCTCAATCAGTGCCCTGGCACTGCTGATTACCTTGTCCTGCGTTACACTCAGGCCCCAGCAGTTCCAGCTGTTCCATCCCATAGGAGGAGTCAGGGCTATCTTGCTGCCGCAGCGGATGGTGAACTTCTGCGTCTGCTCACCTCTGGCATTTCTGGCTTTTACCGTAAAGGTATAGGAACCGGGCTTGTCCAGTTTACCGCTCAGGGCGCCATTGTCAGGATTCAGGGCAAGACCCTCCGGTAAATCCTCTGCCGAGAACTTCATAGGCTTCTCTCCACTCACACCGAAACGGAAGTGGATGGGAGAACCGGGACGGACACCATAGAGGGGCGTTGTATTGAAGCGGGGTTCTGCCGGCGCCGCAGGCGTAAGAATGTACTTGGGAATATACTGCGTAGCAGTACTCAGTCCCGTCTTTCCCTCGGTAAAGGTGGCGATGATGCGTACCATCCGATGGTTGTCGTATGGCAGACTGACCGAACGGCTCTTCCGTGTGTTCACGGAGACTTTCTGCGTCTTCTCCGTCAGCACCTTCCCGGTCTCAGGATCCTGCACCTGAACAGAGAGCACACCACTCTTGGTAGCTGCTATCTTACTGTTCAAAGTACAAATGACGTTAGAGTTCCCCTCCCTCACGGGGGATGGGTCAGGGGAGAGGCTTGTCTCTTTTATACTGATGCTCAGATTATCAATGGTATTGGGCACACGTACGCTGACAGGTCCCTGGAACATACCGCCTGGATCGCCTCCGTTGTAAACCCTCACAGCCAGCACATTGTCCGCATCCCATCTGATAAGGTCGCTGTTGGCCTTTACACTGTACACACGCAGGACGCTCCACCTGCTTTCATAACCCTTGGGGTCTGCGGGGAAACGGCCGGTCTTACCGATGAGCCTGCCGTTCAGATATACCTCGTCCGCATCATCAATCTTTCCCATATTGAAATCAACCGTCTCCTTCAGGTCAGACTGCTCCAGCAGGCGCTTGGGAATTGTCACATGATAGCGGTACCAGCCGTAGCCGTTCTCGCACTTTATACCCTGCGAGGTCCAGGTATTGGTATTGGTGATGTCACGCCATGCGCTTTCATCCACGTTCACGCCCGCCCATGAGACATCGTCTCCTATGCGGAATTTCGCGTTTTCAACTGACACATCCTGTGCGAAGGACGGTAATGAAATGGTACAGAATAGTACCAATACGGAAAGAATCTGTTTCATAGCTTTTTGTTTTAAGGAGTAAACTTGCACGGCAAAGATAAAAGGATTTTTGTATATAAACAAGAAAAGCACCAGGAAATGTTATCCTGATGCTTTCGCTTGAATCTTGTTTAAGAGTAGGAAGTTCTTATTCAGCCTCCTTAACGGCAACACGCTTTTCAGCGATACGTGCCTTCTTACCGGTGAGGTTACGCAGGTAGTACAGCTTAGCGCGGCGTACCTTACCTACCTTGTTTACGGTAATGCTGTCGATGTTGGGAGACTCGATGGGGAAGATACGCTCTACACCAACGGTACCTGACATCTTACGAACAGTGAAGCGCTTCTTCTCACCGTGACCGGAGATCTTGATTACTACACCACGGTAAAGCTGGATACGCTCCTTGTTACCCTCGACAATTTTGTATGCTACGGTTACTGTGTCACCAGCCTTGAATGAGGGGTGCTGCTTGCCTGTAGCAAATGCTTCTTCAGCAATTTTAATTAAATCAGCCATTTTCGCTTATGTTTAAAAATTGTTTGTCGATCACCGATAGGCATAACAGGTCACACTCTTCCTGCCAGCGACCTATGGGAAAGCGGGTGCAAAGGTACAATAAAAAGTTTAAAGTTGAAAGTTTAGGGCAGATAGTTTTTGCATTTTATGTTAAATTATGTACATTTGCACATCAATTCACAATATTATGGAGCATAAGTTAAGAACATTTTTACTGGTACTGTCACTTTTCACGCTTCCGTTCGCATCGGCTCAGCAGTATAAAGTCAAGTCCGCCAAATGGAAACGCATTGAGGTAACCAGTGAATGGGATGCCAGACCTGACTCACAGGCACTGGCCATCGTAGCCCCCTACAAATCAGGCGTGGACAGCATCATGTCACCCGTATTGGGCATGAGCCGGACAGCCATGAATGCCAAAAGACCCGAAAGCCTGCTCAGCAACTGGGCCGCCGACATGATGGTGGAGGGGAGTACAGCCACCGGACTGCCCGCAGCCGACATGGGACTGGTTAACATCGGCGGCCTGCGCAACAACATGCCCAAAGGCATCGTACGCAGGGGCGACATCATCCTCATCTCACCCTTCGAGAACAGTCTGGTAGTCCTGGAGATGAAGGGGAAAGACCTGATGGAACTGATGCGCAACATCGCCGCGGTAGGCGGGGAGGGCGTAAGCAGCAGTGTACGTATTGTCATCGGCAAGGACAACAAGCTGGTCAGTGCCACCATCAACGGCGAGCAGATCTCACGCAAACGCACCTATACCGTTGCCACTATAGACTACCTGGCCGAAGGAAACGACAAGATGTACGCCCTGAAGAAAGCCAGAAAACGTCACGAGATCGGTCTGAAAGCACGCGATGTACTGACAGAAAGCGTCATCAAACACCGCATTATCGACAGCAAAATAGAAGGAAGAATCACCATTTCCCGTTAACGGGAAATGGAATTGCCCTCGCTCAATCGCAGCCTTCAACTGTCAACTAATAAATGTCAACTACATGAAACGTATAGTCATAATATTATTCTTTCATTTTCTCATTCTTTCATTCTTTCATTCTTTCCCCGGTTTGGCGCAGCCGCGGAAACTCTTTATCGTGCATACCAGTGATACACATTCATGCATAGAACCCATTTCGCCGAACTTCAGTGACACGGCCCAGGCCAACAAGGGCGGATTCATACGCAGGGTATCCCTGTTCCGTAAACTTAGGGAGGAACACCCGGGTGAGATGCTGACCCTTGACTGCGGTGACTTCTCGCAGGGAAGTGTCTATTACAACCTGTATAAAGGCGATGTAGAGGTAAAGCTGATGAACCTGATGCAGTATGACGCCGTAACGATAGGCAACCACGAGTTCGACTTCGGCCTGGATAATATGGCCCGCATCTTCCGGATGGCCACATTCCCCATCGTCTGCTGCAACTATGATTTCACCGGTACACCATGCGAAGGGCTGGTGAAACCCTATGTCGTTGTAGAACGTAACGGCGTCAGGATAGGAATCTTCGGCGTATGCCCGCAGCCCAAGGGACTGATTGTCCGGCATAACTACGAGGGCATGAAGTACACCCGTCCCGCCAAGGCAGCACAGCCCGTCATCCAAAAGCTGCGTAACGAGGAAAAATGCGACGTGGTGATATGCCTGAGTCATCTGGGTTGGACTGATGAGCCGGACCATGACAGGGAATTCATTGCACAGACCAGTGGCATAGATGTACTCCTGGGCGGTCATTCACATACTTATTTCAGGAAAGAAGAGTATGTTAAGGACAAGAACGGAAATCAGGTAGTGGTGGATCATACAGGCAAGAATGCCCGTTTCATAGGAACCTTCGACCTGGAAGTTGAATAGGATATAAAAAAAAGACGGTTGTCATCCCGACAACCAATCTTTCCTT
>JAEEGK010023643.1_pt1 | contig 12800 bp, 10 predicted proteins | sample 8958771 | NCBI WGS metagenome assembly JAEEGK01 (sample SAMN16246547, study PRJNA631951) | gut metagenome | biome: gut microbiome; feature: rumen; material: SC-attached | host: Bos | place: Iran: Karaj | collected 2018-10 | reverse complement strand
AGAAAAACGGGCGGCTGATGCCGTCCGTCTTTCTTGCTCCCCAAGTAGGACTTGAACCTACGACCCCCTGATTAACAGTCAGGTGCTCTAACCAACTGAGCTATTGAGGAATGTTTCCCGTTGGTTTGGGACTGCAAATGTAGGATAATTTTTTGCGCGCACAAAATTTTTTTATCAAAAAATGCGTTTGCAAAAAAATATTGAGGAAGTTTGGAAAATATTACTACCTTTGCAGTCCCTAACGGATCGCCCAGATGGCGGAATCGGTAGACGCGCTAGTTTCAGGGACTAGTAAACGCAAGTTTGTGCAGGTTCGAGTCCTGTTCTGGGCACAAGAAACCCTCCCGATCTCGGGAGGGTTTCTTTTTAGTATTCCACCAGGTTTTTAAAGCCGTCTAGGCTTGCCTTGAGGGCCTTGTAGCATTCGTTGGCCATATTGATCGCTTCGTCGGCAGTCTCACGACGTTCTCCCTTGATATTCTCGGAGAGCAGGCCCTGGGGACCGAAATAGTAGCGGGTCTCGTCTTTCGCGCCGGCGGTTTCGTAGGAATCGCCTTGCAGGAAGACGAAGAGCAGTTTTCCGGTTTCGGCGTCGAACAGGAATTCTTCATAGAAACGATGGGCCGCGACATTGTATTTGCGGGTCACGAAATACGGGCGGTAGTCGGGGTCGAGATCATCGCCGAATTCGGCAAAGTAGCAGGTGACCGTCTCCTTGCGGATGCCCGTGCCGGGCATGTTGCGCTGGATGGTGGTCACAAGTTCTTTGCGCAGGTGCTCTTCATCGCTCATCAGGGCGATGCCCTGCTGGGTATCGGTATACAGTTGGCGGATTTCTTTCACCGTTGTGGGAAGACCGTCCTGGGGGATGACAGGCAGCGCCAGGACAAGCAGGAACAGGAATCGTAACATAAGGTCATTCTTTTTGGCTGTTCAAAGTTACAATAAAAAATGGGAACGGGTTTTTTATTACCTTTGCAAGTTGACTGAATAGCGTCGGGAAGAAGATGGAAATCGGTGTTTTTGCCAAGTGCATCAAGGAACTGATCGTGGAGAACGACCGGGTGGACGTGCCGTATCTGGGCTCGTTCACGGCCGAACTGATGCCCGCGACCTATTCGGACCGCCAGACCACCATCCATCCGCCGTACCGCAAGATGTCGTTCCATAAAGGCGAAGTGTCCCTGGCGGAAGGACGCTTGCTGCTCGACAAGGTGCGCCGGGAACTTGGCGTAAACCTTGACCAGGCCGGCGTGGAACTGGGCTGGTGCCTCAGCCGGCTGAACTCCGAACTCGAAGGCCGCAAGCGCTGTCCGCTCCCCGGGCTGGGCATGATGCGCGCCAATGCCCGCAATGAATTCTTCTTCGTCCCCGACGACGACCTCGACATCTGGCCCGACGGCATCGGCTTCGAACCCATCGCCATCAAGATGCCGAAGGAAGAGATGCCCGATCAGGTCGGGCATGACGATCAGACGGAAACCATCGTTGAAACGCCGGAGCCCGTTGTAGAAGAAGCGAGCGAAGCTGCGGATGGTTTTTCGGAATGCGAGCATTTTTCCAGCGAGCAGGACGAAAAACCGGAGCAGCGGAGCGAGATTCCGGAGGAAGCCCGCGTCAAAAAGCCTTTGCACTGGGGCTGGATCGTGTTGATCGTCCTGGCGGTGCTGCTGGTGCTTTTCATTGCCGCATCGTATCTGTTCACGGAACAGATGTCGCCGATTCTCGACCGGTTGCTGTATTCGAAAGAGGAGCTGGAGCTCCTGCAGTGGAGGAAGCCATGATCGATCGCGCGACTGTCGACAGGATTCTGGATGCCACGCGGATCGAAGAGGTCATCGGGGACTTCGTGTCGCTGCGCAAGCGCGGCGCGAATTACCTGGGCCTGTGCCCGTTCCACCAGGATAAAAACCCCTCGATGAGCGTCTCGTCCACCAAGGGCATCTTCAAATGCTTCGCCTGCGGCAAGGCCGGCAACGCCGTGAGCTTCCTGATGGAACACGAGCATATGACCTATGTGGAGGCGCTCCGCTACCTGGCCAAGAAATACCATATCGAAATCGTCGAGAAAGAAGAGACCCCGGAAGAGATCGAGGGACGCAAACGCTACGAAAGTCTGCTGGTGGTCAGCGAATATGCCCAGAAATACTATGCCGACGTCCTCTGGAATACCGATGTGGGCCGGGCCATCGGCCTGTCGTATTTCCACGAACGCAAGTTCACCGACGAAACCATCCGGAAATTCGGCCTGGGCTATGCCGCTTCCCGGCCGCTGACGCTCTGCAACAAGGCGCTGCGCGACGGATATAAAAAAGAATACCTGGTGGACGCGGGCCTCTGCCTGGAACGCGAAGGGTCCGGCGAACTGTACGACCGGTTCTTCGACCGGGTGATGTTCCCCATCCACTCCATCAGCGGTCGCGTGATCGCGTTCGGCGGCCGGACGCTGAAGGCCGACAAGTCGGTCGCCAAATACGTCAACAGCCCGCAGAGCGAGATCTACGACAAGAGCCGCTCGCTGTACGGCATCTTCCAGGCCAAGAATTCCATTGCCAAGGAAGACAAGTGCATCCTGGTGGAGGGCTATGCCGACGTCATCTCCATGCACCAGGCCGGCGTGACCAATGTCGTGGCCTCGTCGGGCACGTCGCTGACCGTCGAGCAGATCCGCCTGATCAAGCGCTTCACCGAGAAGGTGACGATTATCTACGATGGCGATGCGGCCGGCATCAAGGCCGCCCTGCGCGGCATTGACCTCGTGCTGGAGGAAGGCCTCAGCGTAAAGGTCGTGCTCCTGCCGCCCGAAGACGATCCGGATACGTTTGCCAAGAGCCATAACCTGATCGAGATCCGGGAATACATCGAGGAGAACGAAAAGGATTTCATCTCCTTCAAGAGCGACCTGCTGCTCGAAGAAAGCGAGCGTGACCCGGTCCGCCGGGCCCAGGTGATCCGCGACATCGTGCAGAGCGTGTCGGTGGTTGCCGATCCCATCCTGCGCAATATTTACGTCGAGATGGTGGCCGAGAAGTTCGGCCAGAAGCCGGAGTCGATCCTGGCGTCGATTTCCCAGATGCGGCGGGCGCGGCGCGCGTTAGAGCGCAGCAGGCGCCGCTTCGACGAGCAGCGGCAGGGCGGGAGCCCTGCGGCGGCCGGGCCGGTCGAAGGACCGGCGCCGGAGGAACTGATTCCGGCCGAAGGCCCGGAAGCGTTCGCCCCGGACGCACCTGCCCAGCCCGCCGGCTATGTCCTGCGCGACGCCTTCCTGGCCGTCTCCGAGCGGGAGCTTGCCTACTATCTGGTGAAATTCGGCGAGTACCCGATGCATTTCGAGTCCGAAATGTACTACGGCAGCGAGCAGCATGAACCCGTCACGGTGGCCCAATACATTCACGACGCTTTGTCCGACGACGAGATCGTTCTGAAAAACGACCTGTACCGCACAATCTACGACCGTTATTATGCCTTTGTCGCCAACTTGGCCGAAGGCGAAGTTACCGAACGGCAGAAGCGCGTGGTCCGCTTCTTTACCACCAGCGCCGACGCGGCGCTCAACCAGGCGGTCTACAACCTGATCCTGGAAGAGCATCCGCTGACCGTCAAGACCTACGAAGAATCCATTCCCCCGGAGGAACAGACCCTGGCACTGGCCGTGCCCAAGTCCGTCCTCCTTTATAAGAAACGCATCACCGAACTGGCCTGCAACGCGACGGCCAAAGCCGTCAACGAGGCCCAGAAGTCGGGCGATGAAGCCGCCCTGCGGCAGCTCGTCCGCAAACTGCAGATGCTCAATACCGTCAAAAACAGATTATCCAAAGAATTGAACCGATTATGAAAAAACGGAATCTCATCACTTGCGCGTTGCCGTATGCCAACGGCCCCGTCCACATCGGCCATCTGGCCGGCGTCTATGTTCCCGCCGACATCTATGTCCGCTACCTGCGCATGCGCGGGCGCGAAACGCTCTTTGTCTGCGGATCCGACGAACACGGCGTGCCCATCACCATGGCGGCCCGCAAGGAGGGATGCACCCCGCAGGATATCGTCGACAAATACCACAACCTCATCAAGCAGTCGTTCGCCGATTTCGGCATCACCTTCGACATCTACTCCCGCACCTCTTCGGCCACGCACCATCGCTACGCCGCGGAATTCTTCCGCAAACTCTACGATGAAGGCAAGTTCATCGAGAAGGAGTCGGAGCAGTTCTACGATCCCGAGGCCAAGGTCTTCCTGGCCGACCGCTATATCGTCGGAACCTGCCCCAAATGCGGCAACGAAGGCGCCTACGGCGACCAGTGCGAGAAATGCGGCTCCACGCTGAGCCCCGACGAACTCATCAATCCGCACTCCAAGGTCAGCGGTGCCGAGCCGGTCAAGAAGATGACCAAGCACTGGTACCTGCCGCTGAACGAGTATGAGCCCTGGCTCCGCGAGTGGATCCTCGAAGGCCACAAGGAGTGGAAGAGCAATGTCTATGGCCAGTGCAAGAGCTGGCTCGACGGCGGTCTCCAGCCCCGTGCCGTGAGCCGCGACCTCGACTGGGGTGTGCCCGTGCCTGTGGAAGGGGCGGAAGGCAAGGTCCTTTACGTCTGGTTCGACGCGCCGATCGGCTATATCTCCAATACCATCGAGTTGCTGCCCGACAGCTGGGAGAAATGGTGGAAGAGCGAAGACACGCGGATGATCCATTTCATCGGCAAAGACAACATCGTGTTCCACTGCATCGTGTTCCCCTCGATGCTCAAGGCCTATGGCGACGGCTTCATCCTGCCCGAGAACGTCCCGGCCAATGAATTCCTGAACCTCGAGGGCGACAAGATCTCGACCTCGCGCAACTGGGCCGTCTGGCTCCACGAATACCTGCAGGATTTCCCCGGCAAGCAGGATACGCTCCGCTATGTGCTGACCGCCAACGCTCCCGAAACCAAGGACAACGACTTTACCTGGAAAGACTTCCAGACCCGCCACAACAGCGAACTGCTGGCCATTTTCGGCAACTTCGTGAACCGCGCCGTGGTGCTGACGCACAAATATTTCGGCGGCTGCGTTCCGGCTCCGGGCGAGCTGCAGGCCATCGACAAGGAAGCCCTGGCGCAGATTCCGGTCCTCAAGCAGGCCATCGAAGAGAATCTCGAGACCTTCAAGTTCCGCGAAGCGCTCCGCGAGGCGATGAACCTCGCCCGCGTGGGCAACAAGTACATCTCCGATACCGAGCCCTGGGCCGTCGCCAAGACCGATATGGAACGTACGGCCACCATCCTCTATACCTCGATCCAGCTCTGCGCCTCGCTTTCCGTGGCGTTCGCCCCGTTCCTGCCGTTCTCCGTGGAGAAACTCAACCGGATCCTGAACGTGGAACCGCTTTCCTGGGACGATTTCGGACGCAGCGACCTGCTTCCCGTCGGGCACAAGCTCAATCAGGCCGAACTCCTCTTCTCCAAGATCGAGGACGCCGAGATTGAAAAGCAGATCAAGCGGCTGGCCGACATCAAGGCGGCCCGCGAAGCGGCTGCCGCCGCCGAAGCGGCCGCTGCCGCGCCGAAGGTCGAGCCGGCCAAGGAGGCCTGCACCTTCGACGAGTTCGCGAAGATGGACATCCGCACGGCGACCGTCCTGGCCGCCGAGCGCGTTCCCAAGACCGACAAACTGCTGAAGCTCACCATCGACACCGGTCTCGACCAGCGTGTCATCGTGAGCGGCATCGCCCAGTACTATACCCCCGAAGAGATGGTCGGCAAGCAAATCTGCATTCTGGCCAATCTCCAGCCCCGCGTCATCCGCGGCATCGAAAGCAAAGGCATGATCCTCATGGCCAAACAGATCGACGGCACCATGCGCGTCGTCTCCCCGGAGGGCCGCCTCTCCAACGGCGCCACGATCGGCTAGCCTCCGAGCCCGCCTGGCCGCTTGCGATGTTTCGCCTGGTGGCCGGCAGCGAGGATGCTCTTCCAGACTTTTGCCGCGACAGGATTCTGCATAGGTGCTGGAGTCCTGTCGCGGCAGCGTTTTGGCCGTTTTGGCCCGTTTCTTTGTCACGACAGGATAGGACTGCCCCTCAGTAGTCCTGTCGTGGCAAAAGTCTTTGCATTTGGACGGAGCCCAAAGTGTGCAGACCCGTGTTTGAATGAGGCGTATCCGTATCTCCGAGGAACATCTTTTTTAAATAATGGGGATAAACAATTGAATGGAGGTGGCTTGTGATAGTGTAAGTCTTAGACTATCAGAAGGATGATCGGCCTCTCTTGATTTTGCTTTTTTGTCGGAGCAAAATGAGAATCGCGTCGTTACTTTGCTGAAAAAAGCGACGCTATGAGTACGTATTACAATCTGCCGGAAGAGAGGATGGCGGAAATCAAACAGGAGGCTTCCCGTTTCAATGAGGCCTGGACAAAAGAAGAGCGGGATAATGTGTGTGAGTCATTCCGAAATGGGATGCGTATTGAAGAAATTGCGGCGACGGTCCATCGGACAGTCAACGCAATCCGGATCAAACTGATGGAAGCGGGCGAACTGGTCAAGAACCTGTCCCGGAAAGGGGAGCCCTGGAACGAGGAAGAAGTGGATCGGCTGGGCCGGTTTTATTCGCAGGGTTATTCCCCGGCCGGATGCGCCAAACTATTGGGAAGGCTTCGCTCCGAAGCAGAAAAGAAACTGGTCGAAATCGGCCTGATGGAACCGCGCGAAAAAACCAGCCACGAAAACACGATCCGCGATCCTGCGCATCCAAGAGCCTTCGCACCTTGGTCAAAAGAAGAGACGGAACAGCTTAAGCAGGAACTGGCGGATTATCGCGAAATGCTGGTTGATCTTGCCCAGATTGCTGCAAGCCATGGCAGGACTCTCGGTTCCATCATTTCCCGCGCCGATAAAACCGGACTTTGCACGCCGGCGCAAAGCCAACAGGTGGTGAGCGATCAGGTAGTGAGCGATCTTTCGACAAGCCTTGCGGACAACCCGATGTAATCGCTATCGATCATCGGTGGGCGATGAGAAAAACCTATCATATTTGCATCGCTTCTCATGACGAAGTCCTTTACCGGTCAGAGGCCGATATGATCCGGGGATTCAATTGTCTGGCTGAAACGGTCTTGTTCACGGAAAGCCGATTGTTGGCGGAAGGGTTTATGTCCACGCACCGGCACATCATTGTCCAGACCGACGATCCGGTCGACTTCGTTCAACGGGACAGATATGCCTATAGCCGTTATTTCAATGCGCGGTACGGTCGGAGCGGCCGTTTGGGTGAAAGGCAAGCGTTCATTACGGAGATCGGGGGTCTTGTCCGTTTGCTGACGGCCCTCAATTATGTGAACCGGCAAGGGCTTCACCACGGTTTGGTGGCCACGCCATTCGCATATCCCCATTGTTCGGTCAATTCCTTTTTTCAGAAAGATTTTGGAAAATCATCGCCGGACAAAGACAAGTTGTTGCCTTCAAAGTTCCGACACCGGTACTTGACGCGGAATGTTTCGGTTCCGGAACGATACCGGATGGATCAGAATGGTTTGTTGCTGCGGGAAGACATCATCGATACCGGGTATGTGGAACAGATTTACATTTCTCCCCGGAACTTCCTGTTCCAGATGAACAAAGTCACGGATGAACGGGTTGAAGAAGATCAGCGAAGAGAAGAGTCCGACACGCCGATCATCACGATCGACTTGATTGAGCAGGGGGTGCCTGATGCAGACCGAAAGCAAATGCTGTTGAATGAACAGGGTCGTGTCAATACCAGCCTGATGACGGATTTGGAGCTTTGCCGGCTGATAGATGACTATTATGTTCCCCGTGTGAAGGGCCGGGATGAAGGCATTACCCTATATGCGTTGAGCCAGACGGAACGAGCGGCTTTGTATCGGCACATCGAGCAGGATGTTCAGCGTGCCCGTTTTGCAAACGCCGATGACAGGCGAACTTGGGTCGGAAAAGCCGGGTTATCCGGAAAGAGAGTGACGGCGGCGCAGTTGCGGCGGTGCCTTGTTTTGCCGCGACAGGATTGATGCCCCGGGAGAGAGTCCTGTGGCGGCAGGAAAACGAGCCAAACCCCCAAAAACGCTGCCACGACAGGACGCCAACACCCCCGCGGAATCCTGTCGCGGCAAAAGTCTTGGGAAATCCCTGGTGTCGGAACGCGCGAAGGTCCTGGAATCGGAACGCGCGGCTGTTTTTTCGGTCATCCGGCGGTCGGTTGTCGGTCGCTATTAAAGACCTGCGGGAAAGGCCTGATGGATAATCATGACTTGGGTTTACCACATCTGGGTGTTCTGATTGCCGGTTGAAGCCGCCGGACGGGGTGCTCCAGGCGGGTGGTTTTGGAGGAACGGTTGGTGAACGGTTGGTAAGTTTGCGATTTTATCAATACCTTTGTGTCTGCAATGCGGGAGACGAGTTATCAGGTTGCAGGCCATCGGTTTTCGGTGCGGCTTTCCGACGGGATTGAGCTGTCGGAGGCATTTGCGCCGTATGCTCCGTTTGCGGTCGGCGCCGAGGTCTCGGCTGTGGCTCCGATCTTTCGATTGGAGGTGGTGCCGGAGGCGGCGTTGACTATGCCGCAGGGGGCGGTGCTGGAGTTCGAGCAGGACGATGAGGGGTCGCAGATCCGGGTGTTCCGGACGCCGGCGGGCGAGAACTGGTTTGAGTTCCTGCTTTGGAACCATCTGGCGGGGAAGATGCGGGTGTCCGGCGATTTCCGCGAGGCTTCGCTGGCCCTGGTCGCGCACGGCGCCTTTGCGTTGGGGAACGCGCTGATGGTGATGTATGCCTTGTCCACGGCAAAGCTGGGAACGGCGCTTTTCCACGCTGCCGTGATCGGATACGAAGGGAAAGGATACCTGTTCCTGGGTAAGTCAGGAACGGGGAAGAGCACGCATGCGCGGCTTTGGCTCAAACACGTGCTGGGTTCGGAACTGATCAATGACGACAATCCGGTGGTCCGGGTGTTTCCCGACGGCTCGGCGCGGGTGTATGGCTCGCCGTGGAGCGGGAAGACGCCTTGCTACCGCAACGTCGACCTGCCTGCGGGCGGGTTTGTGCAACTGGCTCAGGCGCCGTACAATGCCATCCGGCGGCTCCGCGGGATTTCGGCCTATGCCTCGCTGCTCACGAGCATCTCGGGCAAGCGCTGGGACCGCAGCCTGGCCGACGGACTGCACGAGACGGAGAATGCGCTGGCCGCGCAGGTTCCGGTCTGGCATTTGGATTGCTTGCCTGATGCGGCGGCGGCGCAATTGTGCCGGGACGTGATTACGCAGGAAGAGTCATGAAGGAAGTGACGGACGAACAGATCATCCGCGATGCCGTGTCGCTGGTGGAAGAGGGAATGGCCGTGACGATGCGGGTCAAAGGGCGCAGCATGCTGCCCTTCATCCTGGGCGGGCGCGAGAGCGTGGTCCTGACCCGTCCCGGAACGATCCGTCCCGGCGACGTGGTGCTGGCCCGGATCGACGGGCGGCGGTATGTGCTGCACCGCGTGATGGAGGTGTCGGAGGAACGCGTCGTGCTGATGGGTGACGGCAATATCCGGGGGCAGGAAGTCTGCCGGCCCGAAGACGTGCTGGCCCGGGCCGACGAGGTCGTGGGGGAGGACGGAACGCACCGGCGGCTCGATACGCCGAAAATGCAGCGCCGGGCGCGCTGGTGGCGGCGGCTCCTGCCGGTCCGCCGCTGGATCCTGGCGGTTTACAAACGGACGATTATCCGCAATATCGACATACAATGAAAAGGAAAGAAGGATTCGTGCTGCGCGAAGTGTGCGGCGAAAAAGTGATCGTGGGCGAAGGCCTGGGGGCCATCGATTTCGGAAAACTGCTCTCGATCAACGACACGGCCGCCTGGATCTGGAACCAGGCCGGCGAACAGGGCGACTTTACGGTCGATTCCATCGCCGCGGCGCTTTGTGAAGAATACGATGTAGATCCGGACACGGCCCGCGCCGACGTAGACCGCATCTTGACCCAGTGGAAGGAGCTGGGCGTGGTGGAATGAAATACTTCCGCTGGCTTTGGCACGAGATGGCGGGGATTCGCTGGAATACCCTCGTCCGGATCGTCTTAGGCATTGCGCAGGCTTTCCTGAGCCTGCTGATGGTCTGGCTCTGCCGCCGGTTCATCGACGAGACCATCCGCACGGGCACGCGCTCCGACATCATCTGGATGATCGTCCTGCTGGTCGTGGTCGTCCTGGGCGGCGTGATCCTGCGGCAGGTGTATTACTATATGTCCACCGTCGCCCTGACCAGGCAGACCAACGACCTCCGGCTCGACATCTTCAGCCGCCTCTTCTCGCGACAGCTCTATGCCGACAAGGAAATCCATTCGGGGGACATCACCTCCCGGCTTTCCAAAGACATCGATGTGGTGGGCACGGCTACGACCGACCTGCTTCCCCGGGCGGTCGTTACGTTGATCCAGTTGACCGGCGCTTTCCTGCTGATGTATTCGATGGACCGCACGCTGGCTTGGGTGCTGCTGCTCCTTACGCCGCTCGTCCTGATCTTCGGTAAGGTCATTTCCCGTCCGCTCCGGCAGATGACGCAGGATATCCGGGAAGATGAAAGCCGGATCCAGATGCAGGTGCAGGAAGGGATGGAGCACAACGCGACCCTCCGCTCCCTGGGCAGCGAGCAGTGGGTCACCGACCGGCTCGACTCGACGCAGGAAAGCCTGATGGGCCGGGTGAAGCGGCGCTCCCGTTTTACGGTTTTCACCCGCTCGGTGCTGGCGGCCTGTTTTGGCCTGGGTTATCTCCTGGCTTTCGTCTGGGGCGGTCTGCAGTTGCGCGTGGGCGCCATCACCTTCGGTGTGATGACTTCGTTCCTGCAGTTGGTCGGCCAGATCCAGAATCCGATCCTCACGCTGCTGAATATGGTCCCCCAGCTGATCCATACGACCACCAGCATCGACCGGCTCGAAGAACTGCGGCAGCAGGAGCTGCTTTCCGAGGCTGAATCGCAGCGGGTTCCCGTGGTCAGCGGCGTTGCCGGCGTTCGCGCCGAGCAGCTCAGCTTCCGCTATGCCGGTGGCGACCGCCAGGTGCTCGACAACTTCACCCACGACTTCCTCCCCGGCAGCAAAACGGCCTTGACCGGCCAGACCGGTGTCGGCAAGACGACGTTGTTCCGCCTGATGCTCTCGCTGGTCCAACCCTCTTCCGGGCGCTTGACGCTTTATGAAACGGCGGCCCGCGGCGGCCGCGACGGACAGGAGTATCCGGTCTCGCCGCTGACGCGCCCCGATTTCGTTTTCGTGCCCCAGGGAAATACGCTGATGAGCGGATCGGTCCGCTTCAACCTGCAGTTGGCCAAACCTTCCGCGACGGAAGAGGAAATGCGGCAGGTGCTCCACACGGCCGCGGCCGACTTCGTCTTCAATCTGCCCGACGGGCTCGATACGGAGCTGGGCGAGCGGGGCGTAGGCCTGAGCGAAGGTCAGGCCCAGCGCATCGCCATCGCCCGCGGCCTGCTCCGTCCTGGCAGCATCCTCTTGCTGGATGAGATCAGCGCCGCCCTTGATGAGGCGACCGAGCGGGAATTGTTCTCGCGTATTTTCGCCGACTATCCCGACCGTACGATGATTTTCATTACGCACCGGCCTGCGGTCGCAGCGCTCTGCGACGAAGTCCTGGAGATCGAACGATAGACAAAAAGAGCCCGGCTGGCGGCCGGGCTCTCTTTTTGTGCGTTAAGTCCTATTTGAACTTCGCGAAGAAGTCGTTGCCCTTGTCATCCACCAGGATGAAGGCGGGGAAGTTCTCGACGCGGATTTTCCAGATGGCTTCCATGCCGAGTTCCGGATATTCGACGCATTCGATCGACTTGATGTTGTTCTGGGCCAGGATGGCGGCCGGGCCACCGATCGAGCCGAGGTAGAAGCCGCCGTGCTTCTTGCAGGCGTCGGTCACCTGCTGGCTGCGGTTGCCCTTGGCCAGCATGATCATGCTGCCGCCGTGATCCTGGAAGAGATCGACGTACGGGTCCATGCGGCCGGCCGTGGTGGGGCCCATGGAGCCGCAGGCCATGCCGGCGGGCGTCTTGGCCGGACCGGCGTAGTAGATGGGGTGCTCTTTCAGATACTGCGGCATTTCTTCACCGCGGTCGAGGCGTTCCTTGATCTTCGCGTGTGCGATGTCGCGGCCTACGATGATGGTGCCGTTGAGGCTCAGGCGGGTGCCGATGGGGTATTTCGTCAGGATCTTGCAGACGTCGGCCATCGGCTGGTCGAGGTCGATCTTCACGGCATTGCCTTCGCCGGCCTGGCGGAGTTCCTCCGGAATCCAGCGGCCCGGATTGTCGTCGAGTTTCTCGATCCAGACGCCGTCCTTGTTGATCTTGCACTTGATGTTGCGGTCGGCCGAGCAGCTCACGCCAAGGCCGACAGGGCAGCTGGCGCCGTGGCGCGGCAGGCGGATGATGCGCACGTCGTGGGCCATGTATTTGCCGCCGAACTGGGCGCCCAGGCCGATCTTGCAGGCCTCTTCCCACACCTGTTTCTCGAGTTCCACGTCGCGGAAAGCGCGGCCCGTGGCATCGCCGGTGGTGGGCAGGTTGTCATAATACTTGCAGGAGGCGAGTTTCACCGTGAGGAGGTTGCGCTCGGCGGAGGTGCCGCCGATGACGAAGGCGATGTGGTACGGCGGGCAGGCAGCCGTGCCGAGGGTCTTCATCTTGCCCACGAGGAACGGCACGAGGGTGCCGGGGTTGAGGATGGCCTTGGTCTCCTGGTAAAGGTAGCTCTTGTTGGCGCTGCCGCCGCCTTTGGTCACGCAGAGGAAGCGGTATTCCATCCCTTCGGTGGCTTCGA
>JAEEGK010023642.1_pt1 | contig 12801 bp, 8 predicted proteins | sample 8958771 | NCBI WGS metagenome assembly JAEEGK01 (sample SAMN16246547, study PRJNA631951) | gut metagenome | biome: gut microbiome; feature: rumen; material: SC-attached | host: Bos | place: Iran: Karaj | collected 2018-10 | reverse complement strand
AAATAGAACTAATATTGAACGAACCTCAGAAATTTTATTTTCTTACGGCAAGTGGCACAAGTGTATCAAATCTGTGTTTCGGAGACGAAAAAGGACAGATTTACGTATCAGTTTCAGGCGGTACACAGCCTTTTATCTTTAATGTAACCGATAATGCTGATTATAACCGTGAAGAAAGTTTTACCGAGGACATCGGAAATATTATAGGAAAACTTCCGGCAGGAAACTATACTGTTTCTGCAAAAGACAAAAATAATTGCAAGGCTGACGAATATTATCAGATAGAAATCACCGAACCGGAACAACTTGTGATTCAAGATATTACAATTACTAATGTTGATTGTTACCGTAATTCTACGGGTAAAGCGACACTAACGGCAAATGGAGGAACGGGCAATTATTCTTACGGTTTCAAATCTGCCTCAGCACAAACCGGATATAGTTATTCCGCTGAAAATGTTTTAATAGGATTTCGTGCCGGTAAATATGATTTTACGGTAAAAGATGCCAACAAATGCGAGGCTTTTGCCCCCGGATACGAAATTTCTGAACCGGCAAAATTACAATTTTCAGAAATAAAAGCGGTAGATGTATTGACTTGTTACGGAGATGCTGCCGGCACAATTGCTTTACACGTCCAAGGCGGAGTAGGTCCTTACCAATACTCCATTGACGATGGAAATAGTCTTAATGAAGAAAATATTTTCAACGACTTAAAAGCGACAAATTATTACCCTCACGTTGTTGATGCCAACGGTTGTATCACCAAAGGTCCTACAACACCAATTTACGAGCCGACAGAACTCGTCATCAAAAATTTGTATTACAACGAAGTTGAAGGCTGTCATGGCACAGACAAGGGTTCAATAAGTTTTGATGCTGACGGAGGCACCGGACAGTGGAAATTTTCTATTGACACAATTCATTTTACCGAGGCTCTTAAAGGCGATTATCCTAATTTGAAAGCCGGCACTTATTACCCGATTGTTGAAGACTCTCACGGTTGCCGGGCAAGAGCAGAAAAAATAGAAATCACCGAGGCAGACCCAATGGAAATAACATCAATAGAAGTTACAGATGCCTTGTGTTTCGGTAAATTAGGCGGTGCTGAGGTAAAAGTACAAGGCGGACGTGAATTTCAGAAAAATTTCCCCTATAATTTTTTTCTCAACGGCTCTAATGACCCATTTTGTTACGACGGAAAGTTTGATTACATGGAAGCCGGAACTTATAGTTTTGAGGTCAAAGACAAATATAATTGTACTTTGACAGGCAGTTTTACAATTATGCAGCCTGATAGTTTTGCGGTCTCAAACCTCCAAAAAAAGGACATTCTTACTTGTTATGGAGATAAGACAGGCGAAATTTCAGTAGACGTAAAAGGCGGCACAAGCCCATTTACGTTTGCTGCCTCTGGACACAATTATTACACTGAAAATTCTACCGGTGTTTTCAAAAACATACCGGCAACAAGTTACGTGGTAAGGGCTACCGACAAAAACGGCTGCGTAGCAGAAGATTATACCACTTTGGAACAGCCCGAAAAATTAATCTACTCAGCAGAATTAACCCGTAAAATTGAATGTCATAATCAAGGCACAGCAGAAATTACCGTTACGGCAAGTGGTGGAACGGGCAATTTGAGTTATTCTGTTGACGGCGGTATTTCTTACAATTATGCCGACAGCGTTATTACGGGCCTTCAAGGCGGTCAGTATAAAGTCAGGGTGCGTGATGCCAACGGTTGTACACAAAACTATACCGACGACATCACCGTTATAAATCCGGCACCTTTGGAAGTTACATACGAAGCCACCGATTTAATTTGCAATTTTGGCAATACCGGACAAATCGCGGCTCAAGCATCAGGGGGTACAAGACCGTACTTTTTCTCGCTCGACAGCACGAATTGGCAACAAGTTACAGGACTATTTTCAGACCTCAACGATGGAGAATACATTGTTTATGTTCATGACCAAAACAACTGCGCTATCCAAACTAATAAAATCACACTACTACGACCTAAAAGCGAAGCCGGTTTTACGGTTGACCAAAGTAACGGTTGTACTCCATTAAAAGTGGTTTTTACTCAGGAACATAAAGGATTGCTTACTAATTATTATTTTTCTAACGGAGACCAAATGAAAAACCAAACTGCGCCGGCAGAATACACTTTTGTTAACGATAGCAACAAAACTCAGAAATTCAAAGTTACTGCTACCGTTATACACAATGCCGGTATCGGTTGCAGTGATACATCTTCGATGTATATAACGGTTTATCCTCTACCGGAAATTGACCTCAGAATGATTGCAGACAGCGTTAATTGGCCTGAAAATACAGCCTCTTTTATCAATATGACCAATGAAAACTATTCTATGCATTGGGATTTCGGCGACGGTTCCACCTCAGAGGAGCCCTTTATTACCAACCATAAATATGATTTATGCGGTAATTACAATATAATTTTGACAGCAAACGATGGTACTTGTGAAAATAAGGTTATAAAACCCTTTAAAATAGAACCCCGACCGTTAAGAGCTATATTTTCCTCATCAAAAACTTTCGGGTGCCAGCCTTTGTCTGTTTCAGCAAAAGACGAATCACAAAATGCAGATTCATGCGAATGGGATTTCGGAGACGGCTCCGAGCCAGTTTACAATGTCAAAGAAGTCTCCCACAAATACAACGACGCAGGCGATTACGTGTTAACTCTAACTGTATACGGTGATTGCGGTTCAAAGTCTATTACTACAAAAAAAATCAACGTTTTTGACAAACCCGCAGCAGGATTTGAACAAAATCTCGACACATTGTATTCGGGACAATATTTGAAATTGGAGGCAGACGCAGTTTCGGCAGACATGTATAAATGGAGTTTTGGCGACGGTACTTTTGGGGAAGGCAGAATAGTAAACCACAAATACGAAATTGAAGGAACTTTTAGCATATCCCTTTCTGTTGTTACCGCTAATTCTTGCGCAGATACGGCAACCACAAGTAGAGCCGTAACGGTTGTTAACATTCCTGTCGTATTATATCCTAACGCTTTTTCTCCAAACGGCGACGGCAAAAACGATATTTTTAAACCTATACACGGAAATGTAGCAAAATTCAAACTCGTAGTTTTGAACCGCAAAGGCGTTATTGTTTTTCAAACTACCGATATTGAAGAAGGTTGGGACGGTACCAGAAACGGCAAACCTTGTCCCGTGGGAATGTATGTTTGGAAAGCGGTTTCAACTTTAAAAGACAAACAGACGGTGTATCAAAAAGGCAATCTTTATCTTTTCCGATAGATAAACCCTACTTTTTGGTATATCGTTTTCTCAAAATTACGAATGTTGTCAAAACCGTAATTATCAAAGCCGAAACGCTTGCAAAAATAAAAATTTCGTCAGAAGAAAGCGAAATATCTACAACTTTTGATACGGCATCAACAACTTTCAAAATACCGAGAACAAGCGTTACCCAAGTTACGATTACCATCATCGTATTTGAGAAATTACCGTTCAAATGTTCGCTACCCATAACTTTTTTGTTGTTGATAACCGAAAAAAGAAATATGCAGACAAACGGCAGAATCAAACCGTTAAAGGCTTGTGCGGCAACAATTACAGGTACGGGTTCGCTCTGCAAAAAGCCCAAAACCACGCCTACTGCCAAAACCAAATACGCAACCCACTGAAAAGGCAATGCTTTTTTAGTGGATTTTATCATCGAATCTTGCTTGCCGAAAATGCTGCGTGCCGTCAGAGCCGAAACCAAAGACGAAGTTATCGCACTTGTAAAACCGGCAGCAAACATTCCAAAACCGAAAATATATGCCGACCATTGTCCTACCTGATTGCTAAGCGTTTGTGTGAGAAGTGCGTAAGAAAAAACTGTATTTTTTGCTTCTTCCGGCGACAGACCACGCGTTATCTGCGTGCCAACAATTAAAATCGCCATCGAAATGATTCCGCCCAAAATCACTGAAACACCAATTCCAATTCTCATATCTTTTACGGTTGTATCTTCTTGAACGACGTTAGAGCCTAAAAACAAATCATACGGCACAACAGTTGTTCCAACAAGCCCTAAAATCAAAAGTCCGGCACCGTCAACATCGGGAAAACTCGGCACAAAAAGACCTTCCGCTATTTCTCCTATGGGCGGCTCTACACAAAACGCCGTACCAATAAAAGTAGCACCCATAATAAAAACAAAACTGCCCATAAAATTGGCTGTTGAACGAAGCGATTTCAAACTCAGCGCAACGCCCACTACAAGTGCTATCGTCGTAACAATCAAGCGTTTACCCAAACTTGGGAAAACGAGCGAAAGACCTTCTGCCGCTCCTAAAATGTTGCCCGCCTCGTAAGCCGCACAACCCATAATTATCGCGCCAACAATCATAACTAAAACGGGAATTTGTGCTTTTGAACCGGCGTAGTGAAATTTTATCGCCTGACCTAAATTCATTTTGGAATATATTGCGGCTCTTGCACTCGCCTCTTGAAGTACCAAGCAAGCAATAGTAGCAAAACCTCACGCCCAAAGAAGTGAAAACTGAAAATCAGCACCTGCTTTTGTTGCAGTTGTAACCGTTCCCGGCCCAATAAAAGCCGCAGAAATTATAGACCACAACAGGACATTCATAATCCTGCCTTTAACCGTTTTTAGTTTTCCGCCCATTTGTAAAAATTTAGAGTTTTGTTATTTTATATCAGTAAAAACTATGCCAAAGTGTAAGATTTATATGACATTTTCAAATTTGTCTAAATTCTTTGAGTGAGATTTCGTATTTTTTTCCTTTTTATGTAAAAACTTTCAAAAAAATTCCGTTTTTTGCAATCAAAATCTTTCAATTCGCAGTAATTTTGCGGCAGATTTTTTTAACAAAATTTATTTAAAATGAAAAGATTACTATTTACACTAATGTTTTTTGTGCCGCTGATGGTTATTGCACAAAATGCCAAAATTTCAGGCATTGTAACCGACCAAAACGGAACTCCCGTACCTTTTGTTGCAGTTGCAGAACAAGGCACTTCCAACGGAACGATTTCAGATTCGGAAGGCAATTTTATTATCAAAGTTAAAACTCTGCCCGCAACACTTTCTTTCAACTGTATGGGTTTTAGAGCTTTAGAACTTTCTGTTACCTCCTCTGAAAAACTTTCCGTTGTTTTGGAAGAAGAAACTACCGAACTCAACGAAGTTCAGGTTACGGCAAAACACGGCCGCAGCCGTACCGACAACGTCATCATCGGCGTTGAAAATATTCAAATGTCCGAAATGGCGAAAGTTCCCGCGCTGATGGGCGAAAGAGACGTTATCAAGTCCATTCAACTTTTGCCCGGAATCAAGAGCGAGGGCGACGGTTCATGCGGTTTTCAGGTACGCGGCGGAACGGCAGCCCAAAACCTTATCCTTATTGACAACGCCGTCATCTACAACGCCGGACACTTGATGGGCGTTTTCTCGACTTTCAACGACGAGGCACTGACCAACGCCTCGCTTTACAAAGGCGCGATTCCGGCTCAGTTCGGCGATGCGTCTTCTTCGGTTTTTGACATAAAAACGCGTGCCGGCGATATGGAACATTACGGCTTGAATATGTCAATCGGATTGCTTTCTTCAAAATTTGCTTTTGACGGTCCTATTGCAAAAGATAAGGCGTCGTTTTTTCTTGCTGCACGCCGCACATATTTTGAAATTTTCTTGAAACCGACTGAAAAATATAAGGATAAAATTCTTAATTTTTATGACGTCAATTCTAAAATTACCGTGAAACCTAACAAAAACGGTACGTTGAACCTCATGTTTTTCCGTGGCAGGGACAATATGGATATGGGCAATCACATTGCTGAAATTCACTGGGGCAATACCGCCGCTGCAATTGATTATAAACATAATTTCGGCAGGGAGTTTTCGTCAAAGACAGCCTTGATTTACAGCAAATATGATTTCACCGAGTCAATGGACATTTTGAAAATTAAGGAAAGTTTTGACGGATATTTGCAGCATCAAATGGCGCGCGAGGATTTTCTATTAACGCCGACTGAAAATCAAAAAATCAATTTCGGCTTTCAGTTCGACCACGTAAGTCTTAAATCCGGCGAAATGCAACTTTCCAACGGTCAGAATATGAAAGAATACCGAACCGGTAACGAAATTTCGTTTTGGATTGGCGAAGACCTTAAAACTAATTTCGGTCTTGAACTTTCGTTTGGTGCAAGAGGCGTGATTTTCAATGCTTTGGGCGGCAATCCTTATTATACACTTGACAAAGACGGCGGAATTATCGACACTTTGCATTATGGAAAAAGAGAACTTGTAAAAAGTTTCTTCGCTGTTGAACCAAGGTTTAGCGCAAAACTTCAACTTTCTGACAATCAAAGTCTTAAAGCAGGATATTGCCGCACTTCGCAACACGTTCAAAATATTTTGAACAACGGAATGTCTTCGCCGATAGGACGCTCGGTTCTATCGTCAAACATCATAAAACCTCAAACAGCCGACCAAATCAGCGTAGGGTATATGGCTGACACTAAAAACAAAAAGTACGAGTTTTCTGTTGAGGCTTATTACAAAAAAATTGACAACGTCTATGACTATAAAGACGGCAAAAACCTTGTTACCGAAATCGAAATGGAGCGTTTGCTTTCACGCGGAGAAGGCAGGGCTTACGGCGTTGAATTTTACGTAAAGAAAAACATCGGCGATTTTTCGGGCTGGTTTTCGTACACTCTGTCATGGTCAGAAAACAAAGTTGAAGGTGTTAACAACGAGAAATGGTACACCGCCTCAAACGACCGCCGTCATGACGTTTCGATTGTTGCAATGTACAAATTGAACCACAAATGGGATTTGTCTGCAACATGGGTTTACACTTCGGGTCAAGCCTTGACCGCTCCGAGTGCAAAATACGACATCGACGAATGGACACATTATTATTATGCCGAGCGTAACGGTTACCGCGCACCGGCTTACCACCGTCTTGACTTTGGAATCAACAACACGAAAGAGCGTCCGAAATATACAAGAATTTGGTCTTTCGGAGTTTATAATCTTTATAACCATTACAATCCGTATGTTATCACTTTTGAAAACGATGACGAAAAAGTAACAGGTACTCGTACCGAACAAGTTTCGCTCTTTGGCATAATTCCGTCAGTAACTTACACGATTAAATTTTAATTGAAATGAAAAAAATATTCTACATAACAGTTTTGTTTGCAATGCTTTGCAGTTGCACAAAAGAGATTGAAATTGATTACAGAGACATAGAAGAAATTCCCGTAATCGAAGGTCTGTTGACCACCGACAAGGCGGAGGTAAAAATTACCAAAAGCCGCAACATGGACGATTCAACCAAAATGTCAGGCATAAAGGTTGATGATGTAAAAATAATTATGCCGAGCGGTGAGGAAAAAGTTTTGGGCTTCCAAAGCGACGGTTATTACCGCCTTTTAGAAAACGTTGATTTGCAGGACGGAAAAACCTATACGCTTAAAGTCAAAATTGACGGCATAGAGTACACCGGCAAATCGACGGTACAACCCAAAATCGAAATCACAGAGCCGCAATTTGTTTGGGCAGAACTTATGGATTGGATGCAGGTTTTGGAGTTTGAAACCCTCAACGTTCCCGAAGACGAAAAGGTTTACGGTTGGGCGCGTATTCACCGCAACGGTGAGATTTATTTTAGCGATTGCGGCAGTTGTAAAAGTAATTCACCTTTTGACATCGGACTTTATTACGATTCTGACATGGAAAACGATGACGAAATGATTCTTTATGACGGCGACATACTTACATTGGAGTTTCGCACGATAGACGAAAATGTTTTTCTTTACCTTTATGAATACAACAGTACGAGAGTAAATCCGCAACAGTTTTTTGTCCCTTCTGTTGAAGGAAAAGTTTGTATGGGATATTTCGCGGCTTACAATAGCGTTAAATACGAAATGGTTTACAAAAAAACTCCACACGAATAAAAAAACAGCCGCGAAATCTCGCGGCTTTTTTTACTTCTTTATCATTGTTCCGGCGTGGTTTTCTTCAAAAAACTGCTCAATGTCGAGCGAGTTTCCGATAATGACTTTTTCAACACCTTGGTTTATGGTCTTGAAAGCATTTTCCAATTTAGGAATCATACCTTCCGAAAAAATACCTTTGGCTGAAAGTTCAGGATAGTTTTGAGAATTTAATTCCTTGATAACACTGTTATCGTCTTCCGCGTCCATCAAAACACCTTTTTTCTCAAAACAGAAAAACAGATTTGTCTTAACGCCTTTTGACGCCAAACCTGAGGCGATGGTAGAAGCAACCGTATCTGCATTAATGTTAAGAAGTTGGGCGTTTTTGTCGGCGGCAATCGTCGCAACAACCGGCATAAAACCACCTTTTAAAAGCGTTAACAAAAAGTCCGTGTTGACACCCTCCGCCGTGATGTCGCCGGCAAAACCGTAATCAATGTCTTTTACCGGACGTTTTACCGCATCAAGCATAACGCCGTCAACGCCCGAAACGCCAGCCGACTTTTTGCCAAGCGAGTTGAGTTTTGCAGTTATGGTTTTGTTGATAAGACCGGCGTAAACCATAGTTACTACTTTGAGCGTTTCAGCGTCGGTGATACGTCTGCCGTTAACCATTACGGGTGTTATGCCCATGCTCGTAAGCACTTGGTTGGCAACCTTTCCGCCGCCGTGAACCAAAATTATGTTCTTGTTGATTTTGGAAAGTCTGCCCAGAAAACTGTTGCGGGCGGCTTCGTCGTCAATCACTTTGCCGCCTATTTTTACTACGAAAATTTCTTCCATTTCCTTAAAAAATTTTTTATTCCCATTCTATTGTTGAAGGCGGTTTTGACGAGATGTCGTAAGCCACTCTGTTAACGCCTTTTACGTTGTTGATTATATCGTTGGAGACTTTTGCCAAAAACTCGTAAGGCAAATGCGCCCAGTCTGCGGTCATTGCGTCGGTGCTTGTTACGGCTCTTAAAGCGACAGCCCTTTCGTATGTGCGTTCGTCGCCCATAACGCCGACCGATTTTACGGGAAGAAGTATCACGCCCGCCTGCCATACTTTGTCGTAAAGCGAAACGCCGTCTTCGCATTTCCAGTTTTTAAGACCTTTTATAAAAATGTCGTCAGCATCTTGAAGCACTCTTACTTTTTCGGGAGTTATATCGCCCAAAATCCTGACGCCCAATCCCGGACCGGGGAAAGGATGACGTTTTATAAGGTTTTCAGGCATTCCGAGTTGACGGCCTACGCGCCTTACCTCGTCTTTGAACAGCCATTTCAAAGGCTCGCAAAGTTGAAGTTTCATTTTTTCGGGCAGACCGCCAACGTTATGGTGGGATTTTATGGTTTTGCCGGTGATGTTAAGACTTTCGATTCTGTCAGGATAAATTGTCCCTTGACCGAGCCATTTTACACCGTCGATTTTTTGCGCTTCCTCGTTAAAAACGTCGATAAAGTCCTTGCCGATGATTTTACGTTTCTTTTCCGGCTCTTCTACACCTTTTAAATCCGCGTAGAATTTTTCGCTTGCGTCAACTCCTTTTACGTTAAGACCGAGACATTCGTAATCTTTCAAAACCTCTTGAAACTCGTTTTTCCTGAGCAGTCCGTTGTTGACAAAAATACAAGTCAGGTTTTTGCCGATAGCCTTGTTGAGAAGTACCGCCGCAACTGACGAGTCAACGCCGCCGGAGAGTCCGAGAACCACTTTGTCGTTGTTTAACTGCGCTTTAAGTTCGTTGACGGTGGTTTCGATAAACGATGCCGCCGACCAGTCCTGTCTTGAACCGCAGATTCCGACAACGAAATTTTTCAGCAGCAGCGTTCCCTGCAACGAGTGGAAAACTTCGGGGTGAAACTGAACGCCCCAAATTTTATCTTTTTCAGATACAAACGCCGCATTTTCAACGCCTTGCGTAGAAGCGATAACTTTGAAACCTTCTGGAATTTTGGTGATTGTGTCGCCATGACTCATCCAAACCTGCGAATTATCGTCAAAATCTTTGAATAGGGGATTTTGTTTATCGATAAATTCGAGATTTTGGCGACCGTATTCACGGCTACCTGCCGGCTCTACTTTTCCGCCCAAACTATACGAAATAAACTGCGCACCGTAACAAATTCCAAGAACGGGATGTTTTGCGGTAATTTTTTTCAAGTCAACCTTAAACGCTTCTTTGTCGTAAACGCTGTAAGGCGAACCGCTTAAAATAACGCCTATTATATTTTCGTCATTTTCGGGAAACTTGTTGTAAGGTACTATTTCACAAAAAGTGTCGAGTTCTCTGACACGTCTTCCGATAAGTTGCGTGGTCTGAGAACCGAAATCAAGAATTAATATTTTTTGCTGCATTTTATTGATATTTTCCGCAAAAATAGTTATAAATTTGTCAACTTCAAAAATTATTTGTTAAAAACCATAGGGTTGAAGTTTTTTTATGTGTTATAATTATGGTTTTAACAAATATTAAAAAATGAACAAACTAATAATTTTTTTACTTGCAACGCTTGTGAGCATTTCCGTTAACGCACAAGACTCTACCTCGATACGAAAACACAAGTTTTCTTTTTTTTCTGAGGCTGAACTTTCACCTTCGCAATCCTTTAAAGGCAGAGGAATTTCATTTTCAACGGTTTACAACTTTTCTGACAATATTTCACTCGGCTTGGGCGCAAAACCGTATATGATGTTTTACCGCAAATACGATTATTGTTACGATTATTTTACGATAACCTCTAACGGCAAAATTATCTGTCATACAGACCGTTATACGAAGGCGGAATTTGACGCTGATTTTTGTCTTCCTGTATATCTTGTTTTCAAATGTATGTTTTCAAAACACACTAACGCAGCACCTTTTGTTGAGGTCAGAGTCGGGAAAGATGTCGTTAATGCTACTCAGGATTTGTATCGTGCGATTTCTGTTGGGGCGAGGTTCGGTTTTAAAAACAAATATTCGCGGGCTATTAACGTCTCTTTCGGGTGGCAAAAGAACGGCATATTTGAAGATTTTCACAATTATAATGGCGGAACAATTTTATTTAAAGTGGGTTACGAATTTTAACAAAGCATATTATGAAAAATATTTTGATGATTTTAGCGATATTTTGTTCGTTGACGGCTTTTGGTCAGCGCGAGTACACTTATTACAACAAAGGAATAAATCTGTTTTTAGAAGGTGAGGGAGCCGGCAACCGTGAATTTGGTATCGGCGGTGTAGCGGTAACGTTTGGTTATCAATTTAATCCGCACATATTTTTCGGCGGCGGCGTTGCTTTGAAGGTAGGTACGGAAAGAACTTTGCTCCAAATTTATGACGATTTAGGTTGGTATGACCAGGAGACAAATACGTATCATTCAGATTATTACATTGATGAAAAGGGAACTTATCATAAGTATCAGTCATCTTCTTATTATACAGATGATTGTGATGATGGATATGGTTCTTCGTTTATGGATTTTTTTATTAACTTCCGTTATAATGTATTGGCGCAAACCCGTTATACGCCTTATTTGGATATAAGAAGTGGTTTTTATACGGCAGCGGCAGAAGATTCATCAGTCTTTGACGATGTGCTGATAGGTTGCCGTTTCGGGTGTGGAGAAGGCGATTTTGCAATAACGGCGGGAGCAGGATACTCCTTCCGCCGTTTGGATTATAATGCATTAAACAAACAACAACATCTGTTTTTGCTAAGATTAGGAGTGGAATTTTAAAAACTTCCACCCTACTCTATTTTTTGAAAAAATCTTCAAACAAGTCCACCGTTTTTTCAACGCCTTCGCGTATTTCTGAAAGTAAAATATATTCATCGGCAGTATGTGAACGATTTGAATCGCCGGGTCCCATTTTCAGACTCGCATACGGCATAACGGCACGGTCAGAAGTAGTCGGCGAACCAAAAAGTTTAAACCCTTTTGCAGCCGCAAGTTTTATAAACGGGTGATTCTCATCAATGTGCGATGATTTCAGTTTGAAACTTCTCGGTTTTACTTCCGTATCCTTATTCGGAATATTTTCGCGGATAATGTCCAAAATATCCTGATGTGTGTACTTTTCGGTTATCCTAACATCAACCATAAAAGTACATTCGGCAGGGATAACATTGTGCAAAGTACCGGCGTTAATGCCCGTAACGGTGCATTTAACGTCGCCAAGCCACGGAGAAGTCTTTTCAAATTTGTAATTTTTCAACCAATTAATATCTTCTAACGCCTTGTAAATTGCGTTGATACCAGTATTGCGGGCAGCGTGTCCGGTTTTGCCTTTTGCGGTGCAGTCAAGAACCAAAATACCTTTTTCTGCAACCGAAATTTCCATGCACGTAGGCTCGCCGACTACCGCGAACTCTATTTCAGGAAGTCGATTAAGAATACTCATAACGCCGTTTTCTCCCGAATTTTCTTCCTCCGCCGTTATCGCAACTATCAAGTTGTAAGGCAGATTTTCGCGGTTATAAAAATACAAAAACGTCGTTAACAAATTGATTGCCGGTCCGCCTGCATCGTTGCTACCGAGACCATAAAGAACACCGTTTTCAACATCGGGACTAAAAGGGTCGCGAGTATAAGACTTAGCCGGCAAAACCGTGTCGTGGTGAGAATTGAAAAGAATTGTCGGCTTGTTGGTGTCGAAATTTTTGCTCAAAGCCCAAACGTTGTTTAAATGACGGTTTACATTTTCAACACCGTGCTCTTTTAAGTAATTGAAAATCAGTTCAGCCGTTTTGTGTTCGTTTCTTGAAACCGACGGCGTTTTACTCAAGTTTTGTAATAGTTCTATGCCTT
>JAEEGK010023641.1_pt1 | contig 12801 bp, 10 predicted proteins | sample 8958771 | NCBI WGS metagenome assembly JAEEGK01 (sample SAMN16246547, study PRJNA631951) | gut metagenome | biome: gut microbiome; feature: rumen; material: SC-attached | host: Bos | place: Iran: Karaj | collected 2018-10 | reverse complement strand
CACCAACTACCTGCAAGTACTGACTGCACAGAGCAGCCTCCTTTCTGCTCAGCTCAGCCAAGTGTCCAACAAGTTTGATGTCATTTCCAACACCATCTCCCTCTATCAGGCACTGGGTGGAGGCACTGAATGGAAGTAAACTGTCTCATCCCAACAAAATTGTGACGTACAAGATGAAAAGAACTGCACTGATACTGTTGACCGCTGCCTTCTGTCTGCAGGCAAGCAGCCAGGTCATGAAGCAAGATGCTGAGCAGGTGACTACCATCAACACCACCTCTCTGAGCGATGAGGTATGGGGATATGCTGGACCTGTACCTGTCAAGATAAAGATTGACAAGAACGATAAAATCCAGTCTGTAGTCCTCCTGACCAATGATGAGACTCCTGGATACATCCGCAAGGTCCAGAAGATGTTTCTGCCCAGATACAAGGGGATGAAGGTCAAGGACTGTCTCAAGCGTCAGCCTGATGTGGTGACAGGTGCCACAGTCACTGTGAATGCCATCAAAGAGAATGTGCGGCGTGGGCTTGAGTACTACCAAAAGAATAAGGAGAAGTAAGCTCACACGTTAGAAGGAAAAAATCAACGTGTCAACTCAGGGAAGTCAACACGTTGTTATCTCTACAGGCAACTTTCACTCTCACAGGGGTGGAAGTTGTTTCTTTTTCTCACTTCATGTGGAACAGGCGTACTGGACCCAGGCTCTCTGTAAACTGCAACTGGTAATTGGATGTCTCGGTACAGGGAGTCTTGATGAGGATGGTCTGCTGTTCCCCTGGTACCATGGAGAAGAAATTGTCTGAGTAATGGGTGCGATGGATGGCATTTCCCTCCTCATCCGTCAGGAGAAGCTGACAGAAGAAGGCAATGCGATGGCCATTGTTCTTGAGCAGAACCTTCCAGCAGTGCATGTTGTCCTCGTCTGGGAGTGATGTGACCTGTACAAGAGGCTTAGCCTGAGGCATATCCTTCAGTGTCTGGAAACCAGAGGTGCAGGGACCTGTCAGTGTCTTGCTTCCCTCATACTTGGCATTGGACCTCCAGTAGAAGTTTCTCGAGAGGAGTTTTCCCTGTGCATCATATACCTGGAGGGCAATGAAATGGACGGGAGTGATGTTATCTGGGAACTGAAGAGTCAAGACATTGGAAGCCACTCCATCGGCTGGCACATCAAACTGATTGGCATAGGAGAGTAGTCTGCGGCTGTTCATGTCATAGAGCTGGGCATTGATACGCAGATTCTTCTGCTCCTGCAGGTAATCATTGATTACACTGACTGTGTTGGTCAGATAGTCAAACTGGGCATGGATAGGCTCCATGGCATGCATCGTGTGGTAAAGGGATGCTGTAGGCTCCAGATACCAGTCCCACATGCGTGCACATACCTGAACATTGGGACTGTTGTGGTACCAGAAGAGCAGACCTGAGCACCAGCGGTCTCCATACTCCAGCTTGTTCTCATTCCATACTTCCCAGATGCTCTTGCTGTTGATGGCTCCCACCATCTGTCCTTTTCTGGCAAACTCCTCAAGGCTGCTGGATTCCCCATACTCGTTCACCTGATCTGTGTAGAGAGTTGTCATGCAGTGGAATCCACTACCATCCAGATAGTCCCAAGTCTCTTTGTTCATGGGCCACAGGTCTTCCTTGGGCATCATCTGACGCAGACTCTGTGCTATGGGCATGGTGGGTGCTCCATACTCTGGATTGAAACCATCCACACGGCTGCCTCTCTCTGAAGCTGAGTTCTCATAATGACGCATGGGATTGACATGCTTATAGGGACTGCCATCATGGATACCATCACATTCTGACTGCATCTGATAAGGACGTGTGGGATCCAGCTTGTGAATCAGTTCTTCTGCTCCAGTCACAGCTGTGCTCTCATTGCTTGACACATAGAAGATGATGCTGGGATGATTGCGTATGCGTTTGATGGCACTTTCCACATTGGCAAGATAGAGGGCTTCATCCAAGGGGTGACGGGTGTCTCCTGTCATGAAGAATTCCTGCCAAACCATGATACCATACTGGTCGCAGAGGTCATAGAAGAGGTCACTCTCCACGATGCCACCTCCCCAGAGCCTGAGCAGGTTGATGCCACTCTGGTCAGTGTATGCCAACTCAGTCCTCATGCGTGCATCATCTGTCCTGAGCATGGCTTCTGGTATCCAGTTGCTTCCACGGATAAACATCTTGTGGCCATTCACTATGAACATCTTGGACTTGTCTGGAGTCTCCCTTGAGGCAACCACTTCACGAATTCCAAACCTGGTCTGAATACTGTCAATGAGTTCTCCCTTATCATTGCGGGCGGTGAGGGTGAGGGAGTAGAGGTTCTGCTCTCCCTTGTTCTTAGGCCACCAGAGACGTGGATTCTGCAGCTTCAGCTGAGGATATTCCTGAGCATCAAAGGTCACTGTCTGATGTTCTCCACGCATCAGCTTCACCTTCTTCTCCAGCTCAATGCCTTCCTCCTCAATCTTAGCCCTGACGGTACACTCTGCTCCCACAAAATTGGGATTATAGACATCCACTGTGATGGTCTCGCTGGACTGGTCATAATTGGGATGGCTCAACTCAGATACCACCATGGGATGACGCAGCTGCACATTGCCAGTGGAATAGAGATGGATACTGCGCCAGATACCAGTATTCCTGTCACGTATTCCATCCTTGAAGGTGAAATCCCATCCCACAGTCATCAGCTGAGTCACATTCTGGCCTATCCAGCCATCTCCTCCATTGTGCCATTCACCAGGAACTCCCCAATCCTTAGGTCTCGAGGTGCCAGGGATGTCCACTGGATAGACTCTGATGGCCAAAGCAGCCTTCTCACCAGGCTTCACCTTATCAGTAATCTCATAGGGCTGAGAGTTGAACATGCCAGACATCATGCCCAGCATAAACCCATTCAGCCATATCTCAGCACGGTAGTTCACTCCCTCTGGCTCAATCCAAACCCTGCGTCCCTCAAACTCAGCAGGCACAGTGAACTCAGTACGGAACCAATAGGTATAGAACTCCCTGCCTATCTGCGACAAATCAGGGATGATATTGTTCCTCAGGTAATTGTTCTGCCCATAGTAAGGCTCAGGAAACACCTTCTGCAGCACCAGATTGGTCAGCACAGTACCAGGCACAACAGCCTCTGTCCAAAGACTGTCAGTCTGATAGCCCAGCATGGAAATCTGCCTCCCAGTATCCTGGTTATCCCCAGAGTGCATCATCTGCCACACCTGTTCACCCCCATGAAGCAATCGCGAATCCAGCTTCACAGTATTTCTCTCACTTCCCAGACAGCACAGTCCCATCATGGACAGCACAATCACCAATAAATTTTTCCTGTATTTCATCATGATATAGTTGAATTTCACCCACAAAGATAGTCATTTTTCCCCATCAACATAAAAAACACACTATAAAAATGCAGAAACACAAAAAAAAGAAGGGAGCCCCGCACCCCCTTCTCTCTCTCTCAAATCCATTCTCTAGATAGTCTTAGTCCCCTCCAACTCCTCTATATCCTCTAGCTTCCTCTAAATAATGGTAAATGGCTAAATGGTAAATGTGAGCACCTACTGGAGCGCAAGAAATGTAAATCAGTAAATGATAAATGTGAGATTAGGGCTCCTCATCCCCCTCTGGTTGCAGAGTCTCCTGTCTCTTAGCCTCAGCCACAGCATCCTCCTGAGCCTTTCTGCTGGGCACCAGATTGAAGGTAGCATCCTTGCGGAGGTTCTCAAACAGCTTGCCACGATCCCAGTTCACATTCACCTTCTTGATGTTCTCAGCAGTGAACAAAGCAGCAGTCTCAGCCCCCTTGGTACTCAGCCCCACACTGAAGCTGCCCAGCTCACCCAACTGAATCTTCTTGCCCTCCAGCAGAAGCTCCCTCATACAGTCCACCATCTTCACCAGTACACCCTGAATCACATCACGTCCATACAGGGACCCATGCTGAGCAATATGCTGAGCAAAATCATTGATTGTCAGGCTTTCCGAAACCTGAGCCACTCCATAAGCCTTAGTCTCAGTAATCTCCTCCGTCTTGGTTCCTGGAACTGTACTTCTAATCACAATACTATAATTAATCATACCACAAAAAAAATTAAATAGTTAAACAAATATCTATAAATCACTCAAATTCTCTATCTCCTCTACTTCCTCTCAATTACCTTTTACTCTGCAAAGTTACAACCTTTCCCCCACCCCCTGACTGTCTTTGACTGACTTTGACCGAAAGTGCATAAAATTGCTTTAAATTGGCTGAAAATCACCCCATTACCTCTTGCATAATTCAACTTTTTTTCGTATCTTTGCATAGAATAAAAGGTTAGTGGTTATGGGTTATAGGTTATCGAAAACTCAGGTAAATCGCAAATGATGAGATAGTAAATGGGACTCCGAGCTTGCTCGTCTGAGCACCTACTGGAGCGCTAGAAATAGTAAATGATTAAATAGTAAATGTGAGATGTTGAAAAGTTATTCAAAATGTGAGTTAGCCAGAGCAGCTGGGGTAAGCAACAGCACCTTCCAGCGATGGCTCAGAGGTCAGAGAGAGCACCTCAGTCAATGGGGCATCAATCCCCGCACCCAGTTGCTTCCCCCCATTGCTGTCCGCTGGATATGCCACCAGTATGGCATCGATGAGGAAGATTTGCATATGGTAATACGGGGACACAAGTAAGGGAAAAATTTTTATTTTTATTCGAGAAAATGATATAAATTTAATTTGTAAATAAATCGTTAGAAGTTATTGCACAACTTGAAAAAAAATCGTATCTTTGTAGCATAAATTGATTTCAGGAGAAACATTGTCAGTAATATGGGAAGAAATCCTAGCTGACATACTTGATTTTTATAAAACATAAGTTTTTAGTATTAATATTTATTTAATTTTTAACAAAGTAATGTTAATAAAGAAAACATTTATTTCTATGGTTGTTGGCGACCTGATAGAGCAGAAAACACTTGCACTTGCCATTTATTTGAAATACAAATTGACCGATTCCAGATTCAAGCATTACACTCTCAACAAACTGGCAAATGCTACAGGATTGGACTACAAGACACTGAGAAAATACATGGCATTATTGATAAGTCATGAATACGCACATATCGAAGGAATGGATAAAAAACAAATTTTTGTGGTAAACAGTCTTGCCGCAAAAAAACAAAATTGCAATGTCGACATAGGGATTTTTGATTGTACATCACTCAAAACCACCATCAAATCCCTCAGAGCGTTCATAGTCATGCATTTGCAAGCCAAGAAAGATGAAATAAAACAAATACTTCAAGCTCGTAACGACCCAAAGAGGTCAGACGACTATAGGGAAGTTAGAAAAAAGGTCAGGAAACTGGTTCGAGAAGGTGTGCTGCAAAGTCCAATTCAGGAATACAAAGAATATGGCTTGAGTTACAAAAGGATAGCCAAGGAATTGGGATGCAGTATAGTTACGGCAGTCAAGATAGTTAAATGTGCATTAGAAAAAGGCTGGGCGACCAAACAGCGAAATTTTGAGCAAATTTACGATAAAGGTGTAAATGGAGTGCCTGTAGAAGGATATACGTTCACGACAAAGGATTATCTCTACATAATTCACCCCAACACCTACACTCTTTCTCCTTCAGTTAGTGCTTCTTTTCCATCTAATCATATCAAGGTCTGAGCATGCACTCTATTCTACTACTATTTATGGTATGGTATATAGTTAGATTATACTTTTTCCAAAATACGCGGTGCATCACGTCACATCACTCAAGGTAACACGTTGATTTCCTCATATCATCATGGTCTTATTCTTGTGCACACATAACTGAGAAATCAATGCCTCAAATTCTCGAGATGTGATATCAAATCGTCCTCGCTTTTGCAGAGAACATCACGAGTTCTGCTTCCTTTGGCAGGACCCACGATTCCTGCTTTCTCCAATTGAACCAGCAGGCGTCCAGCACGATTATAGCCAATAGAAAACTTGCGCTGAATCATAGAGGTAGAGGCAATCTGTTCTGCGACTACCATGTGTGCGATATCTTCGAACATAGGATCTAAATGGGCCATGTCTACATCGAACCAATCACTTCCTTCCTCATCTTCCTCTACCCCTTCTGGCAATGGAAAGGGAAAGGAGTAACCCTGTTGTTGAGCGATGAAATCAACGATATTATCCACCTCTGTACTGTCCATGAAGGCACATTGAGCCCTCACAATGGTTGAACCATTTCTGAAAATCATGTCACCATTTCCTTCTAATTGTTCAGCTCCGTCGGTGTCCAAAATCACTCTTGAATCAATCTTTTCGGGCAGCCTGAAGGCTATCCTAACAGGAAAATAAGTTTTAATTTCACTGGTGACTATATCACTGGAAGGTCTTCCTGTTGCAAGAACTATATGAATACCTGCTGCACGTCCAAGTTTGGCGAGATGCAATAATGGCTTTTCGAATTCAGATTCATGACCAGATGATATATCACTAAATGAATCAATAACAATAACGATATGAGGCATAAATTTGTGTCCAAACCGAGGATTCAATTGACGGCTTTTGAACAGATGGTTGTATTCATTGATATTATGCACATGTGCCTTTGCCATCAAACTATATCTAATATCAAGCTCTACACAGCAACTCCTCAGTGTTGAAACAGCTGTTATCTGATTAGAAATGACAGTCTCACGACCTACATGAGTTTCTTCCTCTGCTAGAAAATGATTAGCAATATGCTCATAAGCCGAAAACTCTATTATTCTTGGGTCAATTAAAACAAGTTTTAACTCAGCAGGATGTTTCTTATATAATAATGAGGTGATTATAACGTTCAAGGCAACAGATTTCCCCTGTCCAGATGAACCTGCAATGAGAACATGTGGTGCTTTGGCAAGATCAAACATTAAAACATCATTTGTGACGTTTTTGCCTAAAGCTATAGGGAGTTCATAATCGGTCTCCTGAAATTGTCGGTTGTTTATTACACTCTCCATGGAAACCACAGAAGGTTTGGATTTAGGAACTTCTATAGCAACAGTTCCTTTTCCAGAGACAAGCGTAATGAAGCGAACGCATTTCACACAAAGACTCAATGCAATGTCATCTTCTAAGCCATATATTTGTTTTATATTGATACCAGGAGCAAGTGTTATCACATACAAGAAAAATCTAGGGCTATTGATTACCTTAATACTACTGATGTCAATACCAAAGTTCGAGAGAACTTTTATTATTTCATACTTATTCTGCTCCAGCGTTTCCAAGTCAATGTCTGAATCACCGAGCTCATACTTCTTCAGCAGATTCAGAGTAGGATACTTATAGTTTTCTAAATCCAGTTTGGGCTCATAAGGTGCGAGTGGAACTTCCTGTTTAATGGGTTGTCCATAAAGTTCTTCAACTGATGTATTCTCCTTTTGCGCATGAATAGGATGAAATTCATCACTAACTATTTTTTCAATTTCTTGTGTAAACTCACTATACGATTCATCATCGAGTCCAGAATCAAGTTTTTCATCATCAGATTGTCCGTGAACTTCTTTCGAAAAAGAATTGTTCTTAACATGTAAATGGTATAGAAACAATGATATTATTATAATTGTATTGACAATGGTAAAAACTACAGAAAAGATTACGTTAAAAAATAATCCCAAGTAAGCAAATATAATAAAAAGAACGAAAAAGATAAGCACATAACTCAAAACTATGAGAGAAGTATGTATATTTTTGTATTCATCTGCCTTTCTCTCTTGAAGATGATTATTAGACTCTGAATATAATGTATCACTGTTGGGCATCGTCTTTTCCTGGAATGTTATTTTCTGACGATTATACAAACCAGTACCAGGTATACCCGTATTGAGATATGTGCCACTTTTCCCAATGTTGACACTTGCACCCCGAGGTCCTATTGTTGTGCTTACACCACTCTTACTGAAATTCACATGAATACCAGGAGCTATCTTTATTCGTTTCCTATATCTCCAGCCCATATCTACTTATAATATATGTTTTAATGGAAATTAGATTACTAAACACTGTTTTGTCTTTTTGTGCTACAAAGATAGTAATAATTTATTAAAATGACTCACAAATGTAAAAATTGTCATGCATCGAAAGTGATTGTACTTAAAAAATACAAGAAGGTGGAATCCAAAAGTGCCTGACCAGAGGAACTCCCCTCCTCAGTCTTCAGTCTTTAGTCTCATGTCTTTTGACTCCAGACCTTAGACTTTTGACCTTTGGCTTCAGACTTCAGACCTTAGACCTTAGCCTTTAGACTCCCATCTCTAGCCTCTGAGACCAGGAAGTCCAATGAATGCAACACGTTGAAACACTCTTCTCAACGTGTTGTTTTCCTTTTCTCAACACGTTCCCCCCATCCTCTGCACACATCGAAATCCACAGAAAATCCCTCTCTTTCGCTGATATTTAAGCCATTAACTTCTTCAAATGATACTTCAAACACATTCGGCTTAACTACTTAACTACTTAACTACTGAATTCTCCTGAATTCCTGAATCCTACTCCAAATGAACATCGATGGGGATGGTGACTTTCAGGCAGATGTTCCTACCCATGGCTGAGACTCCCTGACGACCTGTCAAGGGATTCAGGTCTGTGTATTTCAAACGACTCAGGTGGGACTGATAGACCTTGTCAAAGAGGTTCTGACAAGTGAGAGTCAGCATGATGCAATTCTCGCGGAACACATGGATATCCACTCCTGCTGAGAGGTCAAAAAGGCAATAGTCTGGAGTGGCTGTCTCTGTGCCATCCATAGCATAGAAATGGTCCTGACGGAAGTTGTATTCCATCCTTGCTGAGAGATAGCTTCTGCGACAACATCCATGCAGGAAGTCTGGGAAACTGTAACGTACCTGACAATTCCAGCGTGGAGCAGGTATCATGGGAAGATAGTGGCTCTCTGAAGGCTGGTGAAGCTGGATGGCATGGATATAGGAGAAATCATTCTCTATGTGGAGGGCCTCTAAGGGATGGATATCAAAGGACAGCTCTCCTCCCATCAGACGTGCATCTCCCTGACGATACTGATAGGTGGCATACCCCTCTGTCTCCACACCTGCCAAACGGGAGAGGAAGACATAGTTGTCTATCCTGTTGAGGAAAAGGGAGGCTTGAAGACTGAAATAGTGGGAGGTGAAATCATAGCCCAGGTCTGTCTGGAAACTGTACTCTGGATGAAGCATTGCATTGCCCAACTCATACTGCACACTCCCTTCGTGAACTCCATTGGAGGAAAGTTCATTGACTGTGGGTGAACGGAATCCACGTGCCAGATTCAGTCTAAGATTGGATTTGGAGGTGAGATTGCATACTGCTCCCAAACTGCCTGTCAGGCCTGAGAAATGGGGTGTCAGGCGTTGGAATCTCAGTTCCTTCTCTTCCAGCAGGGAATCTGTGGAGAGTGTACGATGGTCATAACGCAGACCACCTGAGAGATGCCATCTGTCCCATTGCTTGCTGGCTGTCAGGAATGCTCCTATGTCAAAGAGTCGGAAGTCTGGAATCAGGTATTCCTCTCCTCCATTCTCATTCTGCTGCCACATCCCTCCTACTCCACTGGACAGCTTCCATTCTGCAGGAAGTGTGTGCTGATAACGCAGGTCATAGTTGATGGTGTGGAGTCTCAGGGAAAGCTCTGGCTCAACAAAAGATTCCTCAAACTCACGGCGCCAGTTCTGCTGATAGCCCAAGATGGCTTTCAGGGTACCATCCCCCAGGAACCAGGCATTGTCACTCACTACCTTCGTATGCTTCACTCTCTGGAAAGGGGACTGTCTACTGTAGGAATGGGCCTTGTTGCCATCCTCCCATACCAGCTCTCCAGTCTCCTCATCACGCTCTCCCTCTGTGATGCCTGGAGTGAAATTCACATGGGAGAAACGCAACCAGGAATGTCCCCAGTCTCGATTGATGCCCAACATGCCCACCACATCACGTTCCTTATACCAGGAGCCTGGCACATAGCCATCCAGGGAATTCTTGTAGCAATGGGCAGCCTTGTCACTGAACTGCCAGTTCCACAGGAAGCGATTCACATTTCCTGCAAAGCTGGCTGTGTAGCTGTAGAGCCCATTGTTGGACTGGTATCCACTGGAGACTTTGGCCTGCAGGGTCTGGTCCATCAGGGGATTCTCTGGATGCAGTACCATCACTCCTGCTATGGCATCGCTTCCATACATCAGGGAGGCTGGGCCCTTGAGTATCTCCACTGAATGAACTCCTTCGGCATCAACTTCCAGTCCATGCTCATCTCCCCATTGCTGACCTTCCTGACGAATGCCTTGCTCCACCACTACCACACGATTGTAGCCCAAACCTCTGATGACTGGCTTGGAAATGCCTGCTCCTGTGCTTATCTGAGCCAAACCTGGCTGATGACTGATCAGGTCAACTATATTGGGCACAGGACTGCGCAGCAACTCTTTGGGAGAAATGACTGTGAAGGGTGAGGATGAATCCTTCAGTCGCTGTAGACCAGTGATTCCCTGGACTGTTATCTCACTCAGGATGGCTTCCTTCATGGGCGAGATGCTGTCTTCATCACATGAACTGTGCTCATGCGTGACCTGAGGGAAGGAGGGCAATGTGAACATGAGGAGGAAGAAAAGCGTTGTCTCCCACCTTTGTTTTATTAGTGTTTTAAAGGACATCGTGATGAGGCTTTCTGTTCAACTGGTTGTACGCTGTCCATTTACTTCTGGAACAGCTCTGGATATTTGTGGATGAAATAGATGGGAGTGCAGCTCCAGGCATGGCAGTAACTGTTCAGCGGAGCAAAGTGATAGGGGGAAAGGAAATCATCCTGAGGATCATAGGCCTCCCAGAACGTGTCAGCTCCCTTCTTCACCATGCCTCCCCAATAGTCCTCCACATAGGCCTTTGCCTCCTCATTCATGCCACAGAGCAGCATGGCCTCCACCAGATAGTGGGTTCCATAGGGAGTGCCTGGCATGACTACCTCTGGATGACTCAGGGCTGCACGCAAAGCACGCTGTCCCTCTTTCTGATTGAGCACTCCTGCCCTTATCATCCAGGCTTGGGAGAGAACTGAAACCTGCTTGTTCCCACCACTTAGGATGAGGCCTGACTTCTTGTCGTACATCTCTTTCTTTGCTGCTGCCTTCATCCTGCGGATCAGGGCTGGATATTCCTTCACCTCATCCTGTTTGCCCAATTCCTGAGCCAGAGCATAGGTGTTGGAAAGTGCATCTATCGTGCAGGCTTGCATACAGGCATTCACATCCAGTCCCTCACGCCAGTCAAAGAAGAGCCAGGCAGGACGTTTGGATGTGTTGAAGATGTCATTCTCCACAAACGAGAGTGCATCCTCCATCTGAACTTTGCACAGGGGCCACAAGTCCAAAGCTGTCTCCCTGTCATGGGAATCGCGGAAATACTCCAGTAGAGTGGCTATGTAGAGCAGATGGTAAGGCACCAGATAAGTGCTGGGCTGAGCATGGGGCTTGGGTAGCTCAAAGAGGTTGCAGATGAGGATTCCCTTCTCTGTAGCCAATCCTGCAAAGAGATAAAGGCAACGCTTGGTGAGCTGGTAATTCCTGAAACTGTAGCGGTTTGCCAGATACTGCAGATAGAGGTCACCTATCCAGAGACGATGGTCACGTTTGGGACCATCCTCAAAAACTGTCTGCATGCATTCCCTCAAGGTTGACAGTGCCACTTCATTGATGTCGCGGAACATCTTAGGACAGGTTGGCAACAGACTGGTCTGCACTTCCCCTGCTGAACTCTGGGCTGTGAAGTACAGCTTGTCAATGGCAAAATTGTATCCACTGCTTGTTCCCAAGAGCTCTATCTTCAGGTACCTCATGGAGAGTCTGCGTGGCAAGGTTATCTCACGATCCATATCCACTTCCATGAACTCCACTGTCTCATCCTGCATCCAAGCACGGCTCAGACCTCCAGGAAAGGGATCAAAGGGTGTATTCATCTCTGCAGGCACTTCTCCAAAGGTCATCTTCAGGCGTGTAGGAGCATCCCAAGTCCTGTCTGTGGTCTTCAATCGGATGGTGCAGTAACCTGTCAGATGCTCTCCAAAGTCCAGTGTGATGGAACGAAGAGAACTGAAATTGGTCTTGTAGAAATCCTCCAGACGGAAACTGCTGGTCTTATAAGTCCATCCCTGGAACACTTTCTCATCCTTCACTGCCTCCACCACCCGCAGGGGCTCCACCACCCGCTTCTGGAGGGTTGGCATGTTCTCCTGAGCTATCTGCAGCCAGCGTTCTTTCTGCTGACCAAATTTATCTTCTCCACATACATTCTGCATGACAAACAGCGTTGCCATGAACAGGAATAACCTACTTTTCATAAGCTGTACTTTCTCTGAACATTAATACTCATCCACAGGCGTTGAACCCATCACTACATCCAGTGTCCCACCCTTCTGGAACGTGTTGAATGGCAGATGGGTATCATGGAGCTCCTCTCCATTGAGCGTGAAACTCTGGACATAGATGTTTTCCTGGCTGTTGTCCTGAGCATTGATGACAAAGGACTTGCCTTCATAATAGTTGGGATTGAGGCGAATGGTCACCTTGTCGAAGATGGTGGAACCAAGACCAAAACTGGGGTTCTCATCATCCAAACCTTTCACGTCAAACAAACCTATGCTGGAGATGCTGTACCAGGCTCCAAGCTGTCCCTGGTCCTCATCCTGTCCGTAGCCATAGCCATGGATTCCCTCTGTAGCATAGAATTCATTCAGGATAGCACGCACCCATTTCTGAGTCAGAGAAGGTTTGCCTGCCTCATTGA
>JAEEGK010023640.1_pt1 | contig 12801 bp, 13 predicted proteins | sample 8958771 | NCBI WGS metagenome assembly JAEEGK01 (sample SAMN16246547, study PRJNA631951) | gut metagenome | biome: gut microbiome; feature: rumen; material: SC-attached | host: Bos | place: Iran: Karaj | collected 2018-10 | reverse complement strand
GCAAGCTTTCGCCAGAAGCTCTCGCGAACGAATACAAGACAGCAAACGTCTTTGTGCTCCCCGCTATCGTCGATAGCAAAGGCGATACCGAAGGCCTCGGCGTTGTCCTTATCGAAGCGATGGAACTCGGACTCCCCATCGTGGCAAGCAACGTCGGCGGAATCCCGGACGTTGTTATCGACGGAGAATCTGGAATCCTCGTTCCCGAGAAAGACCCTGTCGCGCTCGCGAACGCATTCAAGCGCCTCGAAGCCAATCCAGCGCTAATCGAAAATCTTCTCGCCGGCGCCCGCAAGCGCATCGATGAATGCTTCACCTGGGACGGTATCATCGAACGCCAAATTGAAGTTTATAAGAGAGTAGTAGACAGTAGGAAGTAGGAAGTTAGAAGTTCAAAAAAAAACGCGACATTTTTTGTCGCGTGCTTCTTGCAAAAAATTTCGGTTTACTTGACCTTGAATCCGGCCTGCTCGAACACAGCCTTGTTTTCTGGATTCTTCATGGCGACTTCCGTAATCCAGTTGTATTCCGCAATGCCGCCCTGTAAACCAGCACGGGCACAAAGCTGATCACGTGCCACATTGTAGGCGTTGAGAATCTGGACCTTTTCGAAGTCTTTCGCCTTGTCGATTTTCTCGGACCATTTTACGCCAAGTTCGACGAGTCCGTTACTTGCCTTTGCGTAGGCATTCGCCTTGTCCGCAGCAATGTTGGATTTTGAAGGAGCCGTAAACGGCAGCACAGTGACAATCGGCTGCGACTTTGGCACTACCACTTGCTTGTTCGCAGAATTTGCATCGGTCTTGGAATCAAGACAGGACACAAAAAAAGAGGCGATTGCCAAAAGGGAAATTACTAGAACTTTTTTTGACATGCTCGCCTCTTTTTTGAATAATAGCGGTTCAGGGATTTGAACCCCGGACCAATGGATTATGATTCCAGTGCTCTACCACTGAGCTAAACCGCCATCGGCCCTAAATTTAACAAAAGTTTTCACCATTTTCAAGGGGTGTGCGAAAAATAAACTTTTGTTTCTAAAAAATTTTCGCCCCATTCAATTACGCGCCAACCAGGGGCAGCCGAACTCAGACAAAATACCGACTGGTTAGGATCAATCTGCATTTGTGTCGAAGGAGTGACATACACTATCTGGTTTCCAATTTCGATTTCTGTTTCGAAGTGGTAATGTCCAACAAAAATATATTTGAGATTTTTTATTCTCGAAAGCGTTGCCTGGACTTCTTCGATATTTTTCATCGAATATTTCATGTCCATAAACTTGTGGCCGCAATAGCAAGGCGGATGGTGAACGAACAATAGAATTTCGCCTTCTACCTTGGAGGCTTCGCTTTCCAACCACGCAAGCTGCTTTCCGGACACAGTTCCATTGGTGCTGTCCAAAAAAAACATGGAACGGCCATCGATATCGTAGCGGTAATAGCATTCGCCATCGTGAATCTTGCCATCCAAATCAAAAAACTGCCCCATGACTTCTACATTGTCATGATTGCCGGAAATTACACAAACTGGAACTTTGGAATCTTTTAAAAGGTTAGCGATATAGGAATAGGCACCCGGTTCGGCATCTTCGTTCGCCAAATCTCCGGAAAGCACCAAAAGGTCCAAATCTTTCATAGATTCAGAATTATACGCCTCAAGGAAATTCTTGCGTACATCAATCCCTTGTACAAGGCTTTCGTCTTCCCCAATGTGGGGATCCGAAATTTGACCTATCTTTAGTGCCCTTTTTCCCATAACATTACGTGTATGAATATATTAGAATATAGCTATTGTTGATAAGAAACGATACAATCAAACTCTTTTTTATGCAATTTGTGATAAAAAACAAATGTCACGTGGAAATATTTCCATAATCTTCAACATACTTTAGTGGTAAAATCGTTAATAGACATTGAAAACTGGACTTCAACACTTGTCAACGTTGAAAAATGTGAACAGATTTCAAATTTTCAACATTAATCCACAATTTTCTTATTCTCGTATTTCCTTGAACATCATCAACTTACGCTTCCATATTCTTTTTTTTATCCACTATTCACTACTTTAAATACTAAATATTATATATAAACATATCTAGTATTATTTAATACAGGCAGTTGATTACTTCCCTTTGCGTGTCATAGTGGTCATTTCGCAGTTTCCCTGAAAGATGGCCCCTTCGTGAATAACTAATTGTTCCGCTTTTACATTCCCGGTTATCTGTGCATTGTCCTGGAGAATGAGCTTGCCCTTGCAATCCACGTTTCCTTTAATGGTACCGGCAAGAATCGCGAGACCGCATTTGACGTCGCCTTCTACAGAAGCATATTTTTCAAGAATCAGTTCACCATCGATTTGAACATTGCCGTGAACTTTTCCAGCAATTCTCAAGTCCGTCTTTCCGATGATATCCCCGCTGACTTGTACTGCATTGCCAATTTGCGTCAGTTCCTGTTCGTTTTTGCTTGCCATATTTTCCCCTAGTAAGTAAAGATTGTTTCCGGATCTTGTGGTATATTGTCCTTTGTTACAGAATAATGGACATGCGGACCGCTCGTATTTCCGGTATTCCCTACATAGCCTATGACATCGCCTTTGGTGACAGTCAAACCCTTTTTTGTCCTGATGCTCTTGAGGTGTGAATATGACGACTTGTACCCATTTTGGTGATCGATGATGACCGTATTGCCTAAATCGCCGCTTTTACCGGCGAAAGTGACTTTTCCAGTACCGGATGCAAAGACCGGATTCCCCTGATGAGCCGAAATGTCGATTCCCAAGTGCTTGTTTTCGTAAGAGAACTTTTTGCTGATGATGCCCACCGTAGGAATGACGTTCGGAATTCTTTCCATCCTGCTTTTGTCGTCAGTCGTAAGCCAGTTGTGGATGCCTTCGAAATCGATGTCGTTCTTGCTGGAAGGCACGTGCGCGAAACGGTTGCGCTCGATGATGCTGTTGATTTTGTTGGAGTCGTTTTCGAGGAATGTCTCGAAGATATTCTGGATACGGTTTTCCATAATCCACAGCGAATCGAGTCGAGAGAACAACTCTTCGTAGTTCGCGTTCTGCTTTACGAGTTGCGCGTTGTGGACACGCATCTTTTCGTAGTTCACGAGAGTCCGGTTGATTTTCGCTATGTGGATAATGAAAAATATAAGGACGATGGCGAGCAAGACAAGCCCGATGTGGAACAGCATGAACTGCTTGCTCGAAATGCGGTACTTCTTCGCGCCTTCCGGATTTTCCGGAATAACTTGGATTGTGTAATACTTACGACTCACTTTATTACCGTTAACGATTTTCCATCAGTTCCTGGATTCGGTTCAGGTCGTCCATGGAATAATAGTTGATGACAATAGTGCCTTTAGACTGGTCCTTGGCACTTGGGTTAAGTGCAACTTTCGTGCCGAAGAATGTTTCGAGGCGGGATTCGAACTTCTTCATGTCAGGGCTCAGTTCAACTTTAATTTTTTCGGTTGATGAGCCTGTCGAATCATCGCTACCGTGAACTTCCGGAAGTTCTTCTTTAGTTGTAACTTCATTAGTTTCACCTTCTCTCGTCTCTACTTTCTCGTCTTTCGTCTGAGCGAAGGGATCCTCGCCGCGGGCAATCGCTTCAATCTGGCGAACGTTCAAACCATCGTCGATGATGCGTTTTGCGAGGGCTTCGGTGTCTGCAATCTTTTCACTGCAGAGGGCGCGGGCGGCGCCACCCGAAATTTTACCTTCTTGTATCCATGCTTGAACTTGGTTCGGGAGTTTCAAAAGACGAAGTGCGTTCGTAATGGCGGAACGAGATTTACCCACCGTCTTTGCCAAATCTTCGTGCGTGTAATTGTGGTTGTCTATCAGCTGCTGGTAAGAGCGGGCTATTTCAATCGGATTCAAATCCACGCGTTGGATGTTCTCGATTAGTGCCCATTCGTTCATTGTTTTGTCATCGAGATTGTCGTAAACCTGTGCCTTGATAGTGCGGCAGTTGGCAAGTTTCGATGCGCGAGTGCGGCGTTCACCGCTGATGATTTGGTAACGATTGCCCACCTTGCGGACAGAAATCGGCTGGATAAGACCGTGCTTTTCGATGGTTTCAGCAAGTTCGACAAGTTCGTCGTCGTCGAAAATCTTGCGCGGCTGGAACGGGTTCGGGTCAATCAGGTCGATATTGATTTCGACGATTTTCTGGTTGTCCGGTGTTGTGTTTTCGTTTGAACCGTCATTGTGGATAGCGTTATCGACAGAGTTGCCGAGAACATCATGTGCTTTGAAAATTGCAGAAAGACCGCGACCAAGTGCTTGTTTACCCATTTTTTTAGTTCCTAATTATTAGTTGCTAGTCAATAGTTAGTAGTTAATAGTTATAAGGAAAGTTATAGATTAGCGTCATTCTGAGCGAAGCCGTTAGGCGAAGTCGAAGAATCCAGTGAAGTTTTTGCCTGGATCCTTCCCCTATCACTTCGTTCCAGGGTCAGGATGACGTTTGTTACTTCTCTTTATTCAGTATTTCTTCGGCGAGTTTCATGTATGCCTGTGAACCTGTGCTTTGGACATCGTAAAGGATGACCGGCTTACCGTGGGACGGAGCTTCGCTCAACTTCACATTGCGCGGAATCATCGTCTGGAATACGGTATCGCTCAAGTTCTCGCGGACTTCTTCGGCCACTTGCTTCGAGAGGCTCAAGCGTGAATCGTACATCGTAAGGAGGGCGCCTTCAATTTTCAAACCAGAGTTCAAGTTTTTCTGGACTTCGCGGATAGTCTTGAAAAGTTCGGTCATACCCTGCAATGCGTAGTATTCGCACTGCACCGGAATGAGCACACTCGTTGCTGCAGTGAGCGTATTGATAGTGAGCAGGTTCAAGCTCGGAGGAGCGTCGATGATGATGTAGTCGAATTCCTGCTTGAGGACATTCATCACGCGTTCGAGTCGGCGTTCGCGACTCATGGCATTCACCAGTTCGATTTCCATGACAGCGAGATCAGGCCCGGAGGTGATGACTTTCAAAAAGTCAAGAGATGTATCCAAAATGGCAGGCTTGATGTTTTCGAGCGTCAAGTTATCCGGGTTTCCAGCCATATCGAGAATTTCGTGGATATCCATGTCTTGGGATTCCATGAAACCGAGACCCTGCGACGCGTTCCCTTGCGGATCCATGTCTAAAAGAAGGGTCTTCTTTTCAAGGGCTGCAAAACTAGCGGCCAAATTCACGGCCGTAGTAGTTTTGCCGACGCCACCTTTTTGGTTGCATATGGCGATAATTTTAGTCATTATTACCTCGAGTGACTAAGGCGTAATCCTGTTCTTCGTTCGGCAGTTTGTATTTCCAGATGTTGACTGCCGGGTCGTTTTCCAGGTGTGAAATACTGTTGAAACTTTTTAATGTGAGGAAAAGTCCACCCTTCTTGAGGGCGGGTTGTGCACGTTCCCAGTCGTTTTCGAAAGTCGAGAGGGCGCGGCAGCTAATGAATTCCAGATCGGCAAGGCCCGAAGTCTCGAAGCGTTTGCCTACCACGGTCAGGTTCTTGAGTCCGAGTTTTTCTTTCGCGTAGTTCATGAACTCCACGCGCATGTGGCGGGGTTCCACCGCATAGAACTGCACCTCGGGCATCGCGATGGCGAGCGGGAAAACCGGACAGCCTGCACCAGCACCCATATCAGCCCACTTTATAGACGAGAGAACGCTCGCAGGCTCGCTACAGACGAAAGACGAAAGAGGCGAATGCTGTGGAGGTGCTTGCACATTCATATCTGAGCCGACAAGTCTTGGCTCGAAGAGCAAAGACGAAAGAGATTCTGGAACATTCTCTCGTCTCTCGTCTCTCGTCTCTCGCCTAATATATATATACGGAATCAGTGAGTCGGCGATGTGCCTGCTCAGGAACTTCTCGGAATCCTTCGCTGAAATCAGGTTGCCGAATTGCTTGGTTTCTACGACCAAATCTGCAAATTGGTAAAGCTTGTCGAGAGTCTCTTCGGGCAGTTGCACACCATGTTCCTTCAGGAACTGGTTCAGAAGATTCTGCTGTTCTATGTTAGACTTGTAGTTCAATTACAACCTATAAAATGAATTCAGTGAAACCAACATTTTTTCAAATGTTGGGCCTCTGGCTTCGCCATAGGCCTACACCCTGCGGTTCCCAAATAAAAATGTGTAAGCACATTTTTGCTTGGTCACCTTGTGCGTGTTTCACGTGAAACATGCGGTAGCGAGAGTCGCAGAACATACTTGTATGTTCTATGACCGAGGCGATTAAGGTAGGACACGAAGTGTCCAAACATTTTTTTGTTTATTATGTTCCGACTTGAAATTTAGTATAACTTTTTTAGAAAACAATCAACAGACTCCCCTGCATCCATATTTTTATAAAATATATGTTGATAACATTTTGATAAATGTTGAGAAACTGTTAAGGTGAGAGTCGCAAAAAATAAGCTTGCTTATTTTTTATGACCGAACCGTCGGTTTCGCGCTTGCGCAAAAACTGTTAAGGCGTGCGTCGTTCGATAAATGTCCAAACAAAAAATCCTCCCTATTCTGGGAGGATTTTTAAAAAGTTTAATTGCTAAAGATTAGCGGTAGAACATGAAGTAGGTTCCGACCTTATGGTCTAATCCGTCCTCGATATATGTCTTGGTTAGCAAGATCATTCCGTCCTTGACTCCAGTTTCGTAACGATCCCAGGTAATCCATTCGCCGTTGCGGTTCTCTTTCATGTAGCAGGTGTTGATGTCGTTTTCGTCCTTGACGATAATATCGTCCTGGGTCGGCCTGAAGATTGTATCGTTTCTCAAAACGTAGATGCTGGTGTATTCCCCGCCATCGTCCCTGGAAGTAGTGGCCAGGGAGTCCCCGTCGAAGTAGATGGTTACCGTGTCGCTGATTCCGTTATCCGTCGAGATGAACGTAGTGATGTTGCCATCGCGTACGGCTCTGGTCTCCTTGGTATTGACGGTGGTCTGGTATGTCCATTCTCCTTCGCGGAGGTTCGACTCGTAGGTACTGTCAAGATGCATGCCGGTCCGGTAGGCTTTGTAGGTATAGATGGACTTGCCCCTGTTGTTGGCAGTGCCCTTGTCCCAGTACATGCTGTCTGTTACTAAACCATGATAATCCTTGTCATAGGTTGAAAAAATCGATTTCTGAAAATCGAATATTGTTTGGATACAGTCGGTGTAGGTATATTCTACAGGATTATTGACGGCTGTGCTAGAGGAATCGTCGCTACAGGCGATGAAAAGCGCAGCTGCTAAAAGAAAAATTTTATAGTTCATAACTTCTCCAGTTATATTTGATAATAAGAAAGGATCCTGTCGTGTTGGGACTATAACTACGTTATAGTCCTACGTCCTCATGCTCGGTCATGCCAAAATGCGAGAATTTTGTCGCGACGCTCGCTATTGTGTTGGGACTATAACTACGTTATAGTCCTACACTCTTCGGCTAGCAAATGAAAATACACGAGTGTATTTTCGCTTTCTAGCCTCGATTGTGTTGGGCCTATAACTGCATTATAGGCCTACACCCTGCGGTTTCCAAATAAAAATACACAAGTGTCTTTTTGCTTGGAAACCTTGGCTGTGTTTCACGTGAAACATACGCAGGGTGAGAGCAGCGGCCACACTTGTGTGGACATTGCCGAACCCCAGTATGTCGGACTTTGGCGTAGCCAAAGGCCAAACCTTATGAGCCGAGAGTCGCAGAACATACTTGTATGTTCTATGACCGAGGCGATTAAGGTAGGACTCGAAGAGTCCAAACATAACCAAAATTTCTGTAGTCCCAACATTATATAGTAATTTCTATTCTGTTGCCCTCGGGGTCGAGGACGACGCTTTCGTAATATCCGTCACCGGTAGTTCTCGGCTGCCCTACAACGGGAACTCCTTCAGTGGACATCTGATGGGTCAGGCAGTCCACCTTTTCTTTTGAACCGACGGAAAAGGAAAGGTGAGTTAAACCGATGACGGACTTTGACTCTGTCAAATTCGCAACATTCATATCTGGGCAGTGCATGATTTCCAGGCGGGCGCCTTCGTCGAAGGTAACGAACCGGCTGGTGAACTGTTTAGTCGGGTTGTGGTAAAGCGGATGGACTACCCCACTGAAATACTTTTGATAGAACTCGCACACCTTGTCGATGTCTTTTACCCAGATAGCAACATGATCAATTTTCATAGGACCTCTTGCAAAATATACATAAATGCATCCTTCGGAGAATTTCCGCATTCCGCTTTTCATGAGTTTTCAACATCTATTCACATTTTTGTTGAAAATGTGCAACCCTGCGGTTTCCAAATAAAAATGTGCAATAGTTCACAAGGCGAAGCAAGCAGAAAACATTTATGTTTTCTATTTGTGAGCCGAAGAAATGGACGCGAAGCGTCAACCATATTTTTTGCGAGACGCTTGCTACTATGTTGGGCCTATGGCTACGCCATAGGCCTACGTCCTCATGCTCGGTCATGCCAAAATGCAAGCATTTTGTCGCGACACTCGCCATCGTGTTGGGACTATAACTACGTTATAGTCCTACGTCCTGCGGTTTCCAAATAAAAATGTGCAAGCCCATTTTTGCTTGGAAACCTTGGCGACGTTTCACGTGAAACGTTTGGTGGTTTATAGTCGTTCGATGGTGAAACCTTTGCGGCGGAGGATGTCGATGATGTTTTCATCCTTCCCCACTAAATGTGCTGTACCGATAACCACAAATGCCTTGCGCTTTTCCGTGAGCAACTTCGTGATGAACTCTGCCATGGTTCGATTACGGGAATGCAAAATCCGGTTATCTATTTCTTTCTGGATGATGGAATCGTTCGCGCTAAGTTTTGCAGTGTCTGCATTCATGGCATTCCAAAAGAGGGTATCGTCCCCGGTTTTCCATGCCCGCATCATCCACGTAACCGATGAGTCGATCAACCCGATTTCGCGCAGTGTTTTCTTCATGAAGTACATAGTGACGGAATCTTTTAGCCCTTTCCCTGTTAGGGCCATTACTTGGTTCTCAACGGGTTCGAGCGATACGATGTTTTTCCCATGTTCCTGTGCTAGGTGGAGAAAGTGAAAATCGATTCCGAGATTGTAATCATAGCCCAGTCGCATAATTCCAATGGATGTCAATGTCATTGCTGCCGCCCATGGCTTGTACCGGTTGAATGTTCCTATCGGAATATTCCATGCGGTGCATATACTGTCGAGCGATTTTCGGATGTCGCCGGGAAGGATTCTTTCGAGAGAATCTTCTCCATGGAACATGCCGTACTGTTCGTTCATGGAGGTGATTTCCTGCAGGATGGAATCGTCACCCATGTCAATTTCTACTGCAAGTTCGTCTGAACTATCGAATGCATTTGTGATGACTGGATCTAACGGGTAAAAAGAAGAATCTGCCAGGTGGATACTGCCTAATATATATACAGCGGAATTGGAATCGGAGACTTTCCAAAAGAAGTGCTTTTGTCCAGTTTGGGGACTGCAGCCAATTAGGCATGATGTCGTTATCGCGATGAGTAAAAAGCTTAGTAGTGAGCGCATTTTTAAGTAGTGGTCATGTGGGTGTGGTGCATGAGATAGGACTTGCATAATATACATAAATGTATCTTTCTGAGAGTTTCCGCAGTCTGCCATTTGTGAGTTTTCAACATCTATTCACATTTTTGTTGAATGTTATGGGAAAAATTTAATGGGTTTGGTTTGGAAATGTTGAAACTATAACGTTTAATATGGAAAATACTGCTTACTGCCTACTTCTAACTACCTACTAATTATGTATATTTCTCATGGAGGTTTTCATGATAGAGATTGAAATTATCCATGGAGACATCACGAAGCTTGCAGTGGATGCTATCGTGAATGCGGCGAACTGTTCGCTGTTGGGTGGTGGCGGTGTCGATGGTGCGATTCATCGGGCGGCTGGGCCGGAGCTTTTGCGTTCGTGCATTCCGTTGAAAGGTTGCGAGACGGGCAAGGCGAAAATTACTCCCGGATTCAAGTTGCCGGCGAGATTTGTGATTCATACTCCGGGGCCGGTTTATCGTGACGGTCAGCATGGGGAACCTCAGCTTCTGGAATCTTGCTACAAGAGCTGTCTTGCACTTGCCGAAGAAAACGGTTGCGAGACGGTCGCCTTCCCCGCTATTTCCACTGGCGTCTATGGCTACCCCTGGAAAGACGCCACCGAGATTGCCGTGAAAACGGTCCGCGAATTCCCTGCGGAAAATGTCAAGAAAGTCATCTTCTGCTGCTTCAGTGCGGAGATGGAAAAGATTTATAGGGACGTGATGACGAAGACGCCATCCTGAGCTGTCGTTCTCAATCAACGGGATGAAAGCCGTTAAATTTTTATATTATATTGTCTTTTAGAATTTCATTAAGGAGAAACACATGGAAGAAGTCGAAAAATTCATCAAGGAATGCGGTACTTATTTTCTCGCGACGGTCGAAGGTGACCAGCCGCGTGTGCGTCCGTTCGGGACCATCAACATTTTCGAAGGCAAGCTCTACATTCAGACGGGGACGTTTAAACCTGTTTCTAAACAGATTCATATGAATTCGAAAATGGAGCTTTGCGCCATGAACAAGGCCGGAAAGTGGTTGCGTGTCGCCGGTACGCTGGTTGCGGACGACCGTATTGCGCCAAAAGCTGACATGCTCGAACATTATCCCGAACTCAAGAAGATGTATTCTGCCGAAGATCCGCGTACGGAGGTGCTGTACTTCAAGGATGCAACGGCTACGTTTTATAGCTTTACCGAAGCTCCTCGCGTCGTAAAATTTTAAATTTTTTTAGACTACGCTGTGATAGACATGGCCGTTTTTTAAGCGCCGGGTCCCCTGCGGGCCTGGCCTTTTTAGTGGATAAAAATTTAAAATTAATCAACAGTTTGGAAATTTATACCACCAAATTATTCACTAGAATGAAAAATGTTGATAAATAATGTGCACATTTCCCCACAACCGCATTGTTTCACGTGAAACAATCAATGGCTAAGTGGATAAATTGTGTTCTTTGATGTTAAACTTGTTGAAAGACATTTTTATTATTAACAATCTATAAACACAAATTTTTTAATTTTTAGATGAAAAAATAAGAAAGAATTTCTTAAATCGCCTTGTAAAAGTTATATTTTCCGTGGAGGATTGGATCTATGCAGGACAATACGAAACGTGGCGAGCGCGTGCTTTTTTGGATGAAGGTCATCTTTATTCTTTTCGTCGCTTTTTGGCTGCAATTTGTTTTCATGGTGGCGAGCATCTATCTTTTATTTGGACATTGGCTGGCTTTGTTTACGGGGATGCTTTTTATGGCGTTCGCCTTTTGCATCGGTGCCGGTATATTCATATCGCTAGTTGTTTTTTGCATTAGTTATTTGTCGTGGCTGCATCGGGCAATTTCGAATTTGCGGTTGTTGACGACGACATCTTTTTCGCCGATGGGCGCGGTTCTCCTCACCTGCATCCCGTTTGTCGGTTACATTTTGAATTACTTCATTTTTAGCGATATGGTCAAGAGCCAAGAAGGATACATGCAACAGCGTGGCATTCTCAAGGAACGGTTCCCGAAAAGGATTTTGAACGCGTGGCTTGTCGCATCGCTATTGTTGTTGTTGATTGTTTTTGTAGATCCTAACCAGCTTGGATTTTTGACGGTTGTTTCTCCGGCGGTACAAGCCGATGGCAACCATTTTGTAGAATTTTTAGAAAAGACGCTTGTTGTCGTGATTCCCATTTTGTACATCATGAGTTTCTCTGCATACGTCAAACAGGAACGCGAAATCTTCCGGATTCATACGGAAGAACTTTTCAACAAGCATGTTGATGAAGTTATCCGCGAACGCGAAATCGAACGCGTCGCCAAAATGATACGAGAAAGTCAGGGTCTCGAACCCACTCAAACTAATCAAGAAAAATAAAAATTACAGATAAGTTGCCACGAACTTTTTCTGGTATTCCGGATCTTCGTGCGCCCAGTGTTTTTCTTCCATCGCTTGGTATTGCCAGTTGATGGCCTGCATGAATTTTTCCGGTTCGCAGAGATTCTGGAACATCGCGTCGATATCGTCGAGCGTTGCGTTCAACCCCACCAGCTGTTCTTTTGGCGCGTAGCTGTACGGACAACTTGCGAAGTCGCTGCCGATGAACACTGCTCCGAGAGCCGCAGCTTCTTTGAGCTTTAAGTCGCTCTTTGCGCGATTGAAATTGTTCGCCGCGAGCGGCGCCAGGAAAAAGTCCGGCTTGTAGCTCGCCACCGTCTGCGCGAACGGCAAGAAGTTCGTGTATGGAATCTTCGTGAATTTTCCTTCGAGGTCTTTCAGGAAATCAGGTTCGCCGAAAATGCAGAGATCGATGCTTTCGTCCGCGACGTGCTTGCGGAGCCATGGAATCCACGCGCCATCGAGATCTCCCGCGACACCGTCGGCAAAATGCCCGAGGCTGCCCGCGTACATCACCTTCGGGACGCCCGTGAATGCGGACTTTCTCTGCGTCATTCCGAACAAAGACTTTGAAACACCGTTCGGCATCACGACAGCGTTCACGCCGAGGTCGGACTTGACGCGGCTCGCCAGGTATCGTGTAGAACAAACTACTGTGTCAAAAAGTGGCAGAACCTGTCTGAGACTCGTGAGCATCATCTGGTCGTGATTTTGTATGTGTTTTGCGTACGAAGCGATAATCGGTGAAAGATCCCAAAGGAGATCGTCCATGTCGGTCACCAGCTTGAACCCGCATTCCTTTTTGAGCTTGGAGTAGTACAGCGCAATTTGTGCGCGGCCCGGTGCTGTCGGCTTCTGCAGAATCACCGCGC
>JAEEGK010023638.1_pt1 | contig 12802 bp, 11 predicted proteins | sample 8958771 | NCBI WGS metagenome assembly JAEEGK01 (sample SAMN16246547, study PRJNA631951) | gut metagenome | biome: gut microbiome; feature: rumen; material: SC-attached | host: Bos | place: Iran: Karaj | collected 2018-10 | reverse complement strand
TCAGGTTCTTAACGGTTTTACAAAACCTCTTAGCCGTGCTGAACAGGAAAAGCTTGCAGATGAGTTTATTGATAAGCTTCAGATTAAAACTGCTTCTAAGGAAACTCCAATCAGATCTCTTTCTGGTGGAAACCAGCAGAAGGTTATTCTTGCCCGCTGGCTTTTGACTCATCCTCAGTATCTGATTCTTGACGAACCTACCCGCGGTATTGACGTTGGTACAAAGATTGAGATTCAGAAGCTTGTCCTTCAGCTTGCAGAGGAGGGCGTAAGTGTTACCTTTATTTCTTCTGAAATTGAAGAGATGCTTTCTGTATGCCAGAGACTCATCGTTATGCGTGACCGCAAGATTGTAGGCGAGCTTAAAGATGATCTTTTGCGTCAGGATGTAATTATGCAGACTATTGCGGGAGGCAAGGCACAAAATGGCTAATAAAATCGTAAATCAGATTAAAAAACTTTTTCAGTCGCAGCTTGCTATTCCGCTTGTTGCCCTGATTGTACTGGTTGTATTCAACCTTATCCGTGATCCAAGTTTCTTTTCAATTGTGATTAAAAAGAATAACCTGGGAAACCACGTTCTTTCAGGAAACCTTATCAGTATTCTGAATGGAGCTTCTGAGCTTGTAATTCTTTCTATAGGAATGACACTGGTTACTTCTGCTACAAAGGGACAGGATATTTCCATTGGTGCAGCAGCCGCTATTGCGGGTTCTGTATTTGTAAAGATTCTTCGTGCTGGCAGTATTAATGCCGGAACAATTTTTGCTGGATTGATTCTTGCCTGCATCGTTGCAATTCTTTTCTGTCTTTTTAATGGTTTTCTTATTGCTAAGTTCAATATTCAGCCGATGATTGCTTCCCTGATTCTCTATACAGCCGGTCGTCCTATTGCTTACTGGATTAATGGTGGTGCTACACCAAACGTAGACAGTCCGCTTCTTACTTACATTGGTGGTTTTATTCCGCACATTGCAATTCCAACTCCTATCTTAGTTGTTGTAGTTTTCATAGTGCTTATAAATCTGCTTTTGAAAAAGACAACTTTAAGTCTTTACATTCAGTCTGTAGGTATTAATGAGCGTGCCGCAAAACTCAACGGTATTAATCCGGTTATCTGGAAGCTTGCTGTATTTGTAATTCTTGGTGTTTGTGTAACAATGGCAGGTTCTATCAACGTATGCCGTATCGGTCTTATCAACCATGAGACAATCCTTCTGGATATTGAAATGGATGCCATTCTTGCTGTTGCTATCGGTGGTAACTCACTTGCCGGTGGTAAGTTTAAGCTTTCAGGTTCTATCCTTGGTGCTTACATTATTCAGGCTTTGACAATTACACTTTATGCAATGAAGGTTTCTTCTACTGCAGTTAAGGCTTACAAGGCTATCGTAATCATCATCATCGTAATTGCAGGTTCTCCAGTTGTTAAGTCTTGGATCAGCCAGCTTAAAGATAAAATTGTTGCAAAGAAGGAGGCTAGATAATTATGGCAAATATTTTTACAAATCTGTTCGGAAAAAAAGAAAACAGACAGCCGCTTTCAAATACATCTTTGCTTCTTACAATTACTGTTTGTACCTTCTTTGGAATGTATCTGCTTGGAATGATTATCTGGCAAGGTGGATTTTTGAATCCTCAGCAGTTCTTTAATCTTTTCAATAATAATGCTTATCTGATTGTAATTGCCTGTGGTCTTACAATCGTTATGATTACCGGCGGAATTGATATTTCGGTTGGTGGTACAATTGCCCTTATTACTATGACTACGGTTGTAGTTATGGAAGATTTTGGTGGCGGAATCTTTACTTCAATTCTGATTTCTCTTGGAATTGGTCTTGCAATGGGTCTCGTTCAGGGCTACTTTATTGCTTACCTTAAGATTCAGCCTTTTATTGTAACACTTGCAGGTATGTTCTTTACACGCGGTATGACAACAATCGTTAGTCAGGTTCCTAGAACTGCTACTAATGCGGCATTTGTTGCCTTGAAAGACCATTATATTTACATTCCATTTATTGGAATTCACAAGCATGGAAACTGGATTCCTTCTTATATCGAAATCGGTGCCATTATTGCAATTGTAGTTCTTATTGCCTTGTGGGCAACCTTAAAATGGACCCGCTTGGGACGTAACTTCTATGCAGTTGGTGGAAACAGTGAAAGTGCTTTGATGCTTGGTATTAATGTTCAGCGTACACAGTTCTATTCTTATGTTTTGTGTGGAATCCTTGCCGGAATAGGTGGTTTTGTTTACCTTACCCATACAGGTGCCGGAAACGCAAGTAATGCTTCTGGTGCAGAAATGCAGGCAATTGCTTCATCTATTATCGGTGGTACATTACTCAGCGGTGGTGTTGGTAGTGTTATAGGAACCTTGTTTGGTGTGCTTTCCCTGAAGACAATTAATATTATAGTTATTGCTTCGGGCTTACGCGAACCATATTGGCAAAGTATTACTACTGGTCTCATGCTTGCATTCTTTATAGTCCTCCAGAGTGTAATTTTGGATCAGAGAAAGAAAAAATTGGGTAATATGGCTGGTTAAAGCTACTTAGTGCTCTACACTTAGCTTGTACTCACGGGGCGAAAGCCCCGTATTTTTTTTAAAGATGTAGCTGAAGTAGTGGGGGTCAGAAAAGCCGCATTCGTAGGCTATGTCGTAACCCTTCATATCTGTTTCGCGCATAAGGCGTTTAGCATTTTCCAGACGAACATTAGTAAGATATTCAATAAAGGTAGTCTTACATTCCTGGGAGAAAATAGTCGAGAAATGATTTGGACTTAAGCATACGGCCTCTGCAACAGAGGTAAGGGTTGTATTCTGGTCTGCATAGTTTTCTTCGATAAAGCGCTTGGCTTTTAAAATTACATCAGCATATTTTCCGGTTGCTTTTGAGTCCCGGTATTCAAGGGCAAAGTTTAAAACCTGTTCAAGAGTTTTTGTAAAACGGGCTTCGTCGGAAACTGCGTCATCAATAAACTTACGCTGAAGAATCTCCGGGTTTAGCTCCTTAATATTTCCGCCCAGCTTTTCTACCAGTTTTGAAACTGCAAAAATCAAATCTACAAGAAGATATGAGGCAAAGACACTGAATTGATCCGGGTTCTTTTTTATGAGGCCCATGGATTCTTCGATTATGGTCTGTATATCTCCTCTTGCGGCGTATTTAAGTTTATCTACCAGCGGGTCTCCTTCATTAAAGTCCAGAATTGAAGCTGATATATTTCCGCTTTGTGAATCTGTAATATCATCGGAACTGATGATTCTGTTTTCCTGATTTGTATTACTTACCTGAAGAATCTTTTTCGCATCTTCATAAGAAACCTTAAGCTGAGAAAGATGTTCAACGGTTTTTCCAATGGCCGTCAGAACAAGACAATCTTCATTAGTTGTTGCGATATGGTTAATGGTTTCTGCGGCACGGAATGAGTTATCATCCAGCTCTGCCTGTGTACTTCCTTTAAAAATACATACCAGCAGGTTAGTGTGGTGGAAGAAAGAAACTGCCTCATTAATAGCTGTAGAATAGGAATTTAAAAGAGAGCAGGCTTCCTGTTCATTCTGAGTGTTTCCGGTACGGCTTTCTATGCGGCTTATAAGAACCTTGTAATAGCGGGAAATCAGATTAATTCCCAGCTCATTACATTTTTGCATAATATCATTTGTGTCTACAGAGCCATGAACAAGATTATTCAGGAATTCCTTTTTAATTAAGGCTTCATTAGATTTTAATTCCTCTCGCAGACGCGAAATATCTGAAAGCTGTTTTCTTTCTTTATCAATTTGAGTAGCGGCTTTATTCAGGCTTGAAAGTAGTTCGTCCGGAGTAAAGGGCTTTAAAAGATAATCTTCAATTCCTATTGAAATAGCCTTTTTTGCATAATCAAATTCATCGTGACCGCTGAGGATAATAATTTTGATCCAGGGCTGAGTACGTTTAATAGCCTCAGCAAGCTGAAGCCCGTCCATAAAAGGCATTTTAATGTCTGTAACAAGAATATCTGGTTTAATTTCATGAATCATTGACAGAGCAATTTCGCCGTCGGTAGCTTCGCCGGCAAAGGTAAAGCCGCTGCCTTCCCAGTCAATTTTGGAACGGATTCCTTCGAGTACAATTGGTTCATCATCAACAGCAAAAACGCTATACATTCTCAGACTCCTGTGGAGATTCAATTGTGGCAGGAATTGTAAAAGAAATTCTACTGCCTTTTCCAGCTTCAGATTCTATTATAAGCCCATTTGTCTTTTCGCCATAGTAGAGTTTTAGTTTTTTATTTACGTTGTAAAGACCATAAACTGAACTGAGTTTTTCTGAATCCTGGGCACCGGTTCTCAGCTCATTGCGAACCTGGCCAAGACGTTCTTCAGTAAAGCCGGCACCATTATCTGCAACAGTAAATTGAATTGCAGTATGGGTGTCGTCGGTGTAATGAACGCTTACGGTTAGTTCGCCGCGGCCGCGCTTATTTTTAATTCCGTGATATATTGCGTTTTCTACAAGCGGTTGAAGCACCAGCTTAATCATCTTAATATCCATAAGACTTTCATCTACATCAATTTTATAATTGAGAATATCGGCATAGCGGATTTTCTGGATTGTAAGATAATTTTTGATATGGTCAAGTTCCTGAGAAATTGTAATCCACTCATGACCACGGCTAAGAGAAATACGGAGGAAGTCGGAAAAGGCTTTGGTGATGCGAACAACCTCTTCTGTATGTTCTTCTTCTGCAAGCCAGACAATTGTGTCGAAGGTGTTGTAAAGAAAGTGAGGCGTAATCTGAGCCTGAAGAGCCTTCATTTCTGCCTTCTGGAAGTTTTTCTGTTCTTCCATATTCTTTTTGATAAGAAGGTCAATCTGGCCGGCCATGGAATTCAGGTTACCGGCAAGTGTATCCAGTTCCTGAACATGTGGAATGGCAATGCGGGCTGTAAGATCTCCGTTAGAAACCTTTGTTGAAAGCTTTTCCATATCTGCAATCGGCTGTTGTACAGCGGCAGAAACCGAAATAAAGCTGTGTAAAGAAATAATAATTGCCAGGACAGTTATAATAATTTGAATTGTAGTAAGTATGACAGAAGTATTCCGCAGAGACTGGTTAGTCTGATCTGCATAATCAATTTCCGTTACAATAAAATCCTGCATGAGATCAGAAAAAAGAGAAGTGATGGTTCTGATTTCATCAAGTGTTGCTTCGTTCTGAGTAACAAGACTTCCGCTTTGCATCTGAGAGATAAGCATGTCTACATTGCGGCGAAGGGTAGTATAAGCCCGGTTTGCTACCTCAAGTTTTCCCCGGCTTTCATCATTTTTGTTGGTAATCAACATTAATAAAAGGCCGGAATTAATATCATCAAGCATCTTGTTGTGGTCTGCAGTTTCAATTTCTTTTTTTCCACAGATTATATTCCATAATTCCGCAGGAAGATCATTCTTTGCAATTGAACTGATTCGGTTTGCAGTTCCAACATTGGAGATAATCTGGCTGTACTGCTTTGTATGGATCTGGAAAACTACAACAGAATAAATAGATGGAATAAGAGTAATAAAAAGAAGGAAGACGTAGGTAAGAAGAAGTGTTTTTCTGAGACTTCTGTTATGCTTCACCTGAGCCTCCTTTAATACCCGCGTGGCTCGTAGGTAGAAAAATCATCATTTTCGGTAAAGACAGTTTCCGGATTGTAGGTAACACGTGGAATGTCATCGCCTAAGGCAATCTGTTTTACAAGTGCCATAAGCATTGGTCCCAGATTCGGATTACATTCAACAACACAGTTAAGCTTACCTGCTGTGAGGGCGTCAATTGATTTCTGTTCGGCATCTACACTTATGATGATTGTGTTTTTTGTATATACACCGTAGTTTTCTATAGAGTCCAGCATACCAAGAGTCATAGAATCATTATGGGAATATACAACGTCAATTTTTTCGCCTTCAAAAAAGAGTCCGTCTTTACGGTGACTGGAGGTTATAAGATTTTCTGCGATTTCTTTTCCACGTGAACGCAGGAAATCGCCGTCTTCAGAATGAATGATTTTAAATTTTGGATCAGTTGAAATAATCTCGCGGAAGCCTTTTGCCCGGTCGCGTACTACAGAAGAATTTTCTGTACCCGACATTTCATAAATGTTTACAGTAGAGGTTCGGTTGCGGCATTTATTTAAAAGAAAGCGGGCTGCCCGGCGGCCTTCTTCAAGTCCATTTTCACCCAGGAAGCCTGCATAAAGGGAAGGATCGGCATTAATCTGACGGTCTACAAGAATTACAGGAATGCCGGCTTCCTTTGCTTCGGTGAGGACATTTTCCCAGCCGTCTTCAACAATAGGAACAAAGGCAATTACATCAACCTGGTATACAATAAAGGAACGGATAGCCTTAAGCTGATTTTCCTGCTTTTGCTGGGCATCATCAAAAATAATCTGAATGTCATTTTCGGCAGCGGCTTCAAAAATAGATTCCGTGTTTCTGGTACGCCAGGCACTTTCTGAGCCTATTTGAGAAAAGCCCAGAATAAGCTTGCCAGCCTTTTCTGCTGTTTCATCTTTATTTTTGTAGGAATTATTTCTACGGGTAATAAAAAGAAAGAGCAGAAGAAAGAGAAGGGCAGCAAAGAAAATTGCTAAGGAAATAAACTGTATTTTTTTAATTTTACCTTGCATTTATTCCTATTTAGCGTTTGAGTTATCCTGGCTAACACTTTCTTCATCTAAAGTGATGCTGTAGCTTACAACAGCACTTTTGTTTCCGGCTGCATCTTCTGCATAAGCGTAGAAGGTTGCGGCTCCGGCATAACCTTCAAAGTAAACATTCTGCCAGCAGAACCATTCTGTTTCTTCTGACTGTTTGCTTACTGTTCTTACAGTTGTATTTTCCGGATCTTCAAAATTGTCAAAGGAAGTATAAAGCTTAGTTAAATCAAGCTTAGAATCCTGAACAATGAAAAAGACTCTGTATTTATTTGCGTTTCCGGTTTTTATGCTGGTGATTTTCTTTATGTCGTCTGAGTATTCAGCATCATTGGCGGCAATGAAAAAATCCTTGATAACAATTTCGCTGGAAGGTGCTTCTTTTTTTTCGGTAGTTTTTGCAGGCTTAGAACCGCAGGAAATAAGGGCGGTTGAAATCAGCAGAATAGAAAAAAGTAAAACAAGTGTCTTTTTCATTTTTTAGCTCCTGAAATAATTAAATGATTATAATCTTTCTTTGATTGCGGCAATGTATTCCCAGGAATTGAGAACCTTCTTTGCAGCTGGTTCTGCAATGCGGGCAATGTCGCCGGTCATATAGCCGTCTTCAATTGTCTGCAGGGTAGCGCGCTCAAGACGTTTTGCAAACTCAGTGAGCTCTGGAGTTCCATCCAGTTCGCCGCGTTTTGCAAGTGCACCTGTCCAGGCAAAGATTGTAGCTACAGGGTTTGTAGAAGTTTTTTCACCCTTGAGGTAGCGGTAATAGTGCTTCTGAACTGTTCCGTGGCTTGCTTCATATTCAAAGTTTCCATCCGGGCTTACGAGGACAGAAGTCATCATGGCAAGTGAACCACAGGCAGAGGCAATCATGTCCGACATAACGTCGCCGTCGTAGTTCTTTGTTGCCCACATAAAGCCGCCTTCGCTGCGCATTACACGAGCAACTGCATCATCAATAAGTGTGTAGAAATATTCGATTCCAGCCTTTTCGAACTTAGCCTTGAATTCTTCATCAAAAATGCGCTGGAAGATTGCCTTAAAGTTTCCGTCGTATGTTTTAGAGATAGTATCCTTTGCTCCAAACCAAACGCTTACCTTTCTGTCGAGGGCGTAAGTAAAGCAGCAGCGTGCAAAGTTTTCAATTGATTTGTCGAGGTTATGGATTCCCTGAATAATTCCAGGTCCGCTCATATCCATAATTGTCTTGCGGATTTCCATACCGTCTACGCCTGTAAAAACAAGTTCTGCACGACCTGCTGTAGGACATTTGATTTCGCAGTTTTTATAAATGTCACCGTAAGCATGGCGGCCAAGTACGATAGGCTTTTTCCAGCAGCTTACAGTTCCATGAATGTTATTGACAAAAATCGGCTCGCGGAAAACTGTTCCGTCAAGCTCGGCACGAATAATTCCGTTAGGACTAGGTGTGAGCTGTTTAAGGTGATATTCTTCAACACGTGCCTGGTTAGATGTGATTGTTGCACACTTTACACCGACATGAAGACGTTTGATAGCCGCAGCAGCTTCGTAAGTAATTTTGTCGTTTGAGTCGTCGCGGCTCTTAAGACCTAAATCAAAATACTCAGTTTTTAAATCGATATAAGGCAAAAGGAGCTCGTCCTTGATAACCTTCCATAAAACTCTTGTCATTTCATCGCCGTCGAGTTCGGCGATTGCATTTTTCATCTGAATCTTTGCCATAATAAGAGTATTATATAGAAATAATTTGTATGTTGCAATTAAAAATCCGGTTATAAAAAAAGCCCGGTCATTTGCGACCAGGCTTTATGTGTCATTCTCGGGCTTGTCCCGGGAATTTTAGCGTCCCCATGTCAAAATAAGGTCGTAGTTGTCTTCGCGAACCTCAAAATACTGGTTGTATTCACCACAGGTAGGGCAGTATTCAGGTGCCTTTTCTCCTGTTACGATGTGTCCGCACTTAAGGCATTCCCAAACCTTTACGCTGCTCTTTTTGAGCTCTGCCTTTGAATCTTCGTCCTTCAAAAGTGAGCGGTAGCGGTCTTCGTGGCGTTTTTCGATAGCTGCTACTGCGCGGAATTTTGCTGCAAGCTCAGCAAAGCCCTCTTCCTCTGCAGTTTTTGCAAAGCCTACATACATATCTGTCCACTCGTAGTTTTCGCCGTCTGCGGCTGCTGCAAGGTTTTCTTTTGTAGAGTTGATTCCGCCGAGTTCGGTGAGCCACATTTTAGCGTGCTGTTCTTCGTTGCTGGCGGTTTTCTTGAAGATTTCGGCAATTTTGCCAAGTCCTTCTTTCTCTGCTACTGCCGAAAAATATGTGTATTTGTTTCTTGCCTGTGATTCACCGGCAAAAGCTGCCTGCAAGTTTTTTTCTGTCTGTGTTCCTGCGTATTTGCTCATTTGAGTGCTCCTAAAAAATATATTTCATACATTATGGTCCATAACTGATGGGAAATCAAGCCTTAAATTAAGTGAACAATGAATGCACAAAGCCATGCTACTACGCACTGCCAGATTACCATTCCAACTGCCCATTTTGTTCCAAGTTCTCTTTTTACCGAGGCGATGGCGGCAATACAAGGGGAATAAATCAGGCTGAAAACCAGAAGACTTGCAGCTGATTTTGCAGTAATTGCACTTGTAATTCCACCTGCAAAAAGAATTTCCATAGTTGAAACTACGCTTTCCTTTGCCATAACGCCGGAAATAAGTGAGGTACAGATTCTCCAGTCGCCAAGACCAAGCGGGCGGAACAGAGGTTCGAGTAAGCCCGCAAGCTTTGCAAGAATACTTTGAGAAGAATCTTCAATAAATTGCAATTGCGGATTAAAGCTCTGTAGGAACCAGATTACAATTGTTGCTATAAAAATTACTGTAAAGGCACGCTCTAAGAAATCCTTTGCCTTTTCCCAAAGCAGCTGACAGGTGTTTCTTACGCTCGGCAGTCTGTAATTCGGAAGCTCCATAACAAAAGGAACAGGTTCACCCTTAAAAAGAGTTTTACGGTAAAGTAAAGCCGCAAGAATACCCACTATAATACCAAGTACATAAAGACCTGTCATAATAAGGCCTCCTCGTCCTGGGAAGAAAGCTGCCGTAAAGAAGGCGTAAATCGGCAGTTTGGCGGTACAGCTCATAAAAGGAGTCAGAAGAATTGTCATTTTGCGGTCGCGTTCAGACGGAAGAATACGTGTTGACATTACTGCCGGAACCGTACAGCCAAAGCCTATTAAAAGCGGAACAATGCTTCGTCCAGACAAACCGATTTTTCGGAGCAGGGTATCCATTACAAAGGCAACGCGGGCAATGTAGCCAGAATCTTCCAGTAGTGACAAAAATAAAAACAGGGTAACAATTACCGGCAGGAATGAAAGTACGCTTCCCACACCCGCAAAAATACCATCGATAATCAGAGCGTGTAAAACCTCGTTTACACCGATTGCGCTAAGCCCCGAATCAACAAGAGCGGTAAGTGCATCAATTCCTTTTTCAAGAAGTCCCTGAAAAAAGGCTCCTATTACATTAAAGGTCAAAAAGAAAACACCTGCCATAATCAAAATAAAAAATGGAATGGCTGTGTATTTGCCTGTAAGCAGCGCATCAATTTTTTGTGAGCGTACGCGTTCGCGGCTTTCATGCGGCTTGTGCACTGTCTGGCGGCATACATTACTAATATAAGCATAACGCATTTCTGCAAGCGCTGCGCTTCGGTCGAGGCCGCGCTCGTTTTCCATTTGAAGTGCAATGTGTTCAAGGGTTTCTTTTTCGTTTAAATCAAGCTCAAGCTGATGTACAATTCGTTTATCGCCTTCCAGCAGCTTACTTGCGGCAAATCGAACCGGAATGCCGGCTTTTTCTGCATGATCCTGAATCAAGTGAATTACTGCATGAAGGGCACGGTGAACTGCACCGCCTCCTGTATTTTCGTCACAAAAATCCTGACGGAGCGGCTTCTCCTGAAAGTGTGCAACATGAACGGCATGCTTTATAAGCTCATCAACACCCTGATTTTTTGCAGCAGAAATCGGAATAACAGGAACTCCAAGCAGCTCTTCCATTTTGTTTACATCAATAGAGCCTCCGTTTCCTGTTACCTCATCCATCATGTTCAGGGCAATAACCATTGGAACATCCATTTCCAGAAGCTGCATTGTAAGGTAAAGGTTTCGCTCAATGTTTGTTGCATCTACTATATTAATAATTCCACGCGGCTTTTCGTTAAGTACAAAATTACGCGAAATGATTTCTTCGCTGGTGTAGGGCGACATGGAATAAATGCCCGGTAAATCAGTTACAAGTGTATTTGGCTGGCCGCGGATTTCTCCGTCCTTGCGGTCTACTGTTACGCCCGGGAAATTTCCAACATGCTGATTTGAACCTGTAAGCTGATTAAAAAGTGTAGTCTTTCCGCAGTTCTGGTTGCCAACAAGTGCATAGGTAAGGGTAGTGCCTGCAGGAAGTGGATTACCGTCGTCTTTAGCGTGGAAACGACCGCCTTCACCAAGACCTGGGTGTTCTGTTCTAGACTTTGTAATAGCCTGGGAGGTGTTGTTGTTGGATTCTGCAACTTCTTCAACCTCAATTTTTTCAGCATCGGCCACACGCATTGTAAGCTCATATCCGCTTATATCAAATTCAACAGGATCTCCCATTGGTGCTGTTTTGATTTTAGTAATAACTGTGCCGGGAATTATACCCATATCAAGAAAATGCTGGCGAAGCTCTCCGTTTCCGCCAACTTTAGAAACACTTCCTGATTGTCCAATCTGCAAATCTTTTAATGTCATGAATTGTGCTCTTATAAAAATATTGTTTTAACATGATAATGCATTTCGTGCTATAATCCAAGATATGAATCAGATACAACAGGAAATTGCAAACGCGCTTGTACAGCTTTCGGAAAAATCATTGATTACAGAGGCTGTTGCAGCAAAGAAAATCAGGGAAAATATAAAACTGCAGGGCAAGCAGAAGGCTGGTCTTGTATTTACAGATATTGAAGCTGCCATTTACTATATAGAAGAAAATAACGGATTACATTTTGCGCTTCATCTCAATTCTGCCAACGATATTCTTATTAAACAGGCTGATGTTGCTGCCGGACTGGAAGGTGATGCCAGAAAGCGTCGCCTTGCCAGTGAAAAATCTATGAGTGTGCTTACAAACGGTGATGTAAAAAAGGCTCTGGATGGTAAAAACGGTGGCGGTAAAAATGGACCAAAACCACATTCAAAAAGAACCGATACGAAAAAGCTGAATATCAATAAAAATTATGATGACTACGAATGATATCCTCATTGGAACCAGCGGTTACGACTATCCGGAATGGAAGGGGGTGTTTTACCCCGAGGATTTAAAACGAAAGGATTTTCTCGCATACTATGCAAATCAGTTTAATGCGCTTGAATTAAACAATACCTTTTACAATATGCCGACCGAAGAACGTCTTATGTCGTTTTATGAACGAAGCGATGGAAAGCTCCAGTTCAGTATAAAGGCAAACAGGCTTCTCACCCACGAAATAGACTGCAACTGGCAGACTGCGGCAGATGAGTTTATAAATGCAGTTTCACCTCTTGCAGAAAAAGACAGTCTTTGTGCCGTGCTCTTTCAGTTTCCGCAGAGTTTTCATTACACAGATGAAAACAGAATATATCTGGCAAAATTAATCAGCTGTTTTAAGGGGCTTCCTGTAGTTATAGAGTTCCGCCATGTGGAATGGATAAAAGAATCCGTTCTCAAGGGCTTAGAAGAACGCTGCGCCAGCCTCTGTTTCTGCGATATGCCGCAATTAAAAGCCCTGCCAGACGGCAAAACAGTAAAGGCTCCCTTTATAGGTCCAACTGCTTACATCAGATTGCATGGCCGCAACGAATCAGCCTGGTACGCAAATGACAGTTCCCCCAACGGTTCTTCCCGCTACACCTACGACTATAGCGATTCAGAACTGGACGAGTTCGTCCCGGTAATCAAAAGTGCCGTCATCTCAGGCAAAAAGCCTGTAGTCTTCTTTAATAATCACCCAAACGGCAGCGGTGCTAATAATGCGAAAAAACTAAAGGAGTTATTATAATATGGCAGATGCGCCCGTATTAATACTATTTGTCTTGCCTGCTGTAATCCTTATACTCC
>JAEEGK010023635.1_pt1 | contig 12805 bp, 3 predicted proteins | sample 8958771 | NCBI WGS metagenome assembly JAEEGK01 (sample SAMN16246547, study PRJNA631951) | gut metagenome | biome: gut microbiome; feature: rumen; material: SC-attached | host: Bos | place: Iran: Karaj | collected 2018-10 | reverse complement strand
GTTCTAATATATAATCAATATCAAAATTTTGAAAAAATTGATTTTTCAAACAAAATTTAAATTGTCCATTAATTTGAATAATTTTATCAGACATTTCTTCAAAAATTTTTTTATTATATTTTTCCTCAAAAATTGGAAGATGAATATAATTAATAAAATATCTAAAAGTATATGAATTTTCATTGCTTACTGACATTCTTATAATTTTTTCTTTTATTATATTAGATATTGCTTCTTTTTCTTTATTAATTATGATTTCCGTTATTTCTTCATTCACTTTTAAATCTTTAAGATATTTAAAAGAATATTCAAATAAATCAAATATACTACTATAATCTTTGATAAATTTATTTAAATATTCAAAAATTTTTTTATTTAAATTTAAATTTTTATCTTCGTCTTTATCTGAAATAAAATTTATATTTGGATTAACTAAATTTGAGAGAAAGTTATTAATTAGTTTAGTACTTGAATTATTCACACTACATAATTGTAAAATATTATTAATTGAAAAGAAATTTATATTTTCATCTAAACATAACATGAATTTTATTAAATTAAAATCACATTGATGAAAAATAAAATAATCAAAATAATTATCAACATAATTTTTCATATCTTCCCCATAATAAACAAAATGATTACTTTCTATTGATAAAAGAAAACCAAAAAATTTCATTGTTTCTTTGATTATTATTGTAAAAATGTTTTGATAATTTGGAAATAATTGAATAACATTTTTTAATATGTCATAAATATCACAATTATTTTTAATTGAATAAATCATACAAAATCTATTTAAAAATATTGAAAAACTTCTAATTAAAGTAATATGATAGGAATAACAATTTGAATTTAAAAATTGATAATTTTCAAATTTTTGTTGATAATATTTAAAGAGCCTTTTTAGTATTTCAAAATTATTAAAATTAAAGATAGATATTAATAATGAAAATAAATCAAGAATATAATATTCAATGGATATTAAATTTTGAGAGAAACCTTCTCTTTCAAAAACTTCAGTTTCTTCAAATTGATTTATATTATTAAATTCTTCACAGATATTAATAAAATTTTCTAACATTTCTATATTCTCTGAAAATAAATTTAATGTTTTCACTTTTATTAAATAATTTATTTCAAAATTAAATCTTTTAGTTTTCTCAAAAAAAAATTCCCAATTCTGATTTTCTTGTTTGATCATTTTTTGAATTTGTTCATGAAAATATTTAAACATATTTGCAATTAAATAACTTTCTTTAATTAAATTTGTAACTGAATCAGAAGTATAAACTTGACATGAAAAATCAAATAAATCAATTGCATTATTATTTAAAACTATATTAAACATTCCTATGAATGTTAATCCAAATTCAATTTTCATTCTATTATTTTGAAGAAATGAATATAATAAATCTTCACATTTAATTTTATCAGTCCAAACACTTAAAAAGATTTTAAAAAAAGAACATTCACAATTATGTTCTTTATTATCATAATTTTTAAATTCAATTCCTTTATTTTCATCAGTAATTAAACAAGTATGATTAGTTTTAAAAGGATAACTTTTTAAAAATTTTTGAAAAAATAATTGTGCTAAAGCAGAATTCGAGTTAAAAATTTCATATAAAAATTTAGTTAAATCTTTCATAATATTATTTAAATTATTATTATCATAAATATTATCTTCTTTTTCCATTTCTAAAAAATATGGTTCTAAAAAAGAAATTAAATCATTAATCCAAAGAGAAATTTTTTCAATGATAAAATTATTAAAATTTAATTTGATAAAATTATTTATTTCATCATCATTAGAAAAGGTTCCTTTATGTGAAGAACAAAAAGCAGAATATACTAAAGCTTCTGGATTACCACAATCACAACAACCATCAAAAACTGTGTCAAATGATATAGTATGATTTTTATGAATGTCTTTACTTTTTTCATAACATTCTATACATATTACTGAATTTTCACATAGAGAACATTCTTTACAATGAAATGCTCCTTGATTATTTAATATTTTTGCACAAATGTTATTTGATGGCTTATGATTTTCTTTTAAATATGAGATAAAATTATTATCGAATGATTCAAATGAAAAAATCTTGGGGAATAAATTTATGTGATTTGATAATGTTAAAGGTGTTATTGATGGAAATGTTTCTATTTCCATTTTCTTTTTTTAATCTCAAAATAAAAAAAGTTTTTTTAATATTATATTTTAATATTTATATTTACCTAAATTAATTATATATTTATATCTCCTATTCACAAAAAATTTATAAATTTACTTAATTAAAGAATCAAAAAAATAAGAAAAAAAGAAGTGAAGTTTAAAAACAATTTCGTTTTAATTTAGAAAATGATTAAAAAACCTTATGACTCTTTTTCTTATTAAAACTTATCCAATATGACATTCTTAAAATTGATATCACATATTAAATATCTTATTTCTTAAGTATATTTTTTTTTTATTATTTTTTCTAAAATAAATATTTGCTCTGGTGAATTTATTGTTACTATAGTATTAGGATTTATTTTAGATAAATTAAATGGTATAAATATGTTCAAAATAAATAAAATAATTGTTTTATCATAATTTGAAAATTGATTATATATTAAATTTTTAATCATTATATTTTATAATTATAAATATCATTCATAAATTATAGTTAAAAGATAAATTAAAGTAAATTTAAAATTAACATATTTTTATAATAGTTTTTTAAATAATATTCAAACAAACCCATTAATTTTATTTATTTATTTAAAGGTTCTTTAAAAAGCAATCCTAAAATTGGAAAAAGAATTTTAGAGCTAACTTTATTAGAATGGAAAAAAAAATATTGTTCTAATTTTTGAAAATATTCTTTCAAATTTTTAACTATAAATTCAAAGAAATAAGTAGAAACCATTAATTTTGACATTCCATATTCTTTTATTTCTATTTCATCTTTTATTTTCTCATTAGTATTATTATTATATATTAAATTTGATTTACATCTTAAAATAGTGATTGCATTATCTAATATTAATTGATTTAAAACTTGAAGATTTTTAATTATTATACCAAAATCTTTTAAAAGATTTTTATTTTGATTTCCATTTATTTCTAATAAATTTAAATTTAACTTCACCAATAATAATTTTTCATGTAATTCTTCTAAAGTTTGTTGAAATTCTTCAATAATATAAAACGGAGATGATATTAAACGAAAATTATATATATATGATAATAAATTATGAATATCTATAAAATGATTTAAAAATATTTTTTTATATATTTTAACATATGAATTTTTGGAAATAAAATATATATAATTATCATTGTAAATAATGTTTTTAACATCTGGAACAAATTCTATAATTTTTTTAGGTAAATAAACATGATCACCATAACAATTAAGAATATCTCTGAAAAAAGTTTTATCAGTAATTCCAATAAAAATATCATTAGCATTATTATATTTATAATCATTTTCCCATTCAATTTTCTTATTTAAGATTACACACATTTGAATAATAAACCACATTCCTGAAGAATTAAATTTTTGAAGATCTAATTCAGGAATTAATTGAATTTGATTTCCTCCTTTTTCAAGATTAGCAAATAAACTACCTTCTTTAAAATGATAATGAGAAGGATCACATAAAAAATTTTTTTTTCCTTCTTTTGAATCAAAAGAATATAAAACAGAAATAACTCCATTATATAATATTGGTAATATATATAATTTATTATGAATTTTATCTTCTTTGATTAAATTATTTAAATCAATCATTTCATTTTTTTCTTGAAAAAAAATTGGTAAAAATTCAATTGTTTCTATATTTTCTAAAGTTAATGAATAACTAAAACCTAATAATTCAATTAAATGTTCTCCTACTAAAGTAGGATAATCATTTGATGAATTGTCTTTTAATTTATATCTTGAAAATATATTATCTTCCATTATTCTAAAGCAATTTAATTCTTCGTTATAAAATGTTTTTCCTTCATTATCTAAAATTTCTTTATTTTTTTCTAATATAAAATAACCTTCTTTATCTTTTAATAATGTAAAATATGGTGATTTTAATTTTGGGGATTTTCTATAATAACGTACTCCAAAACAAGAATTTAAATCTGGTTCTTTTTCATTTTTTTTATCTGGTGTAAATAAATAAGAAATATTTGGGTTTAATGAATATGTAAAAATTAAATTATGATTATTAAAAATTTCATAATAAGCAATTTTTAATTCGGAATCATTTACTTTTTTATAAAATATATTACCTTCTTTTTCATCAAAATTAATTTTGATTAAAGAATTTTCGGCATTTAATAAATTTTCGATATTTGAATAATTTTTTAAAGACATTGTGCCTTGAATATTATTAATTTCAAATTCATGTAATTTAGTAATTGATTGAATTGGACTTCTTCTTGGAATTGGTACTTTTTTTTTCTCAAACACTCTTCTTGAACTATTAGAATCTGGAAATTCTTTAAAAAGCTCTTTAAAAATATCGTTATTGAATTGATTTTCCATTTATTTTTATTATTTTTTATTAAGTTAAAGTGTATTTTATAAAATGAATGATATATAATTTTTATATTCTGTAAAAAATAAGTTTAATATATGATATTTATTTTTAAAAATTTATTAACGATAATTTCAATATTTATCATTTATGTAACATTAAAAAAATTAATAAATTTAATTAAATATTAATTATTTAAATGGGAAATTTTATTTCAAAATTATATGAAGATTATCAAAAAATAGAAATATTAAATTGTAGTCAATTAAAAGGAATTTCTCTTTTTAAATTAAAAGAATATTTAGCAAATTACAAAATGGTATGTGAATCATTTAGTATAAATTTTACAGAATTTGAACAAATTTTTGGTACTTTTCCAAATAATGAAGAATTTATAATATGGGACACAGATACAAATGGTTTAATTGATTCTTTTGAATTATTTTCAGGTTTAATTTTATTTTGTGATTGTTCAACAGAAGAAAAAGTAAAATGCTTATTTGAATTATATGATTTTAATTTAATTCAATCATTAGCTTTTTTTGATTTATGTTATATGATTGAAAGCTGCATTGCTTCTTGTTTTAAAATGCATAAAGTTGGTACTCAAATTCCAACAATTAAAGTTGAAGAATATTTAAGCGGTTATTTTTTCCAAGCTGAAAGAAGTACATTAAATAATTTAATTAGATTTGTTTCAACATCTCAAGAAGTGAAAACTTTTTTTAAATTATTTAAAATTCATCCTATTTTAAATAAAAACAAAACTAAATTTGGATATATTGAATTTAAAATTCAAAAAGACTTATATAATCAATTTAAATCAAATTATTTAATTGATAATTTAAATCAATTTTCAGAAAATCAATCATATTATTTAAATACATTAGAAACATCAAAAATAATAAATAATCCAAGATTTGATAAATTTAAAAATATAATAAAAAATTCATCAAAGCGTTTAGTATATCACAGATCATTAGAAAAGCCTCAAATATATAATAATTCAACAATAGATTATAATTTAAAATTAAAATGGGTATATGGAATAAGAATAAATGATATAAAAAAACCATGTCAATATATTAATGGAGGAAATTTCTCTTTTTCTTCAGGACAATTTACAAATCAATTTGAAAAAGACTTTTCTCAAAATTCAATATTAATATATTCAATAGGTAAAATAGTAGTTGAATTATTTGTAAGATATAATGAACAAAAATTTTATTTAGCACATGAAAATGAAGTAATTAGTATTGCTATTTCTCCAAAAAAAGGTGAATATATTGCAAGTGGAGAATTAGCAAATAGACCTTCTATTCATATATGGGAAAGTTCAAATAGAAAAACTTTACAAATCTTAAGTGGTTATCATTTAAATGGTGTTCATTTATTATCTTTTGCTTATGATGAAGATTTTTTATTAACTTGCGGAAAAAAAGAATCTTCTCCTATTTTAATATATAATTGGAGGAAAAATATTATTGTTTATTCTTTTTCTATGGGAGATATTGTTCAAGATGTTAGTATGATATATTTTGATTATAATAATGAAAATGATGTTATTAATAATTTTGTTTTATGTTCTACGAAAGAAATTCAAGTTATTCAAATTAAAAATGCTAATATTAATAATTATTATATTCAAATACCTCCTTCTTTAGCAAAAAAAGAAATGATTTCTATTTTTGCCATTAAAGGAGATGTTGGTTATTTAAAAACAAATGAAAGTGAAAATGAAAATGAAAAGAAAGAAAATAATGAAAATAACAATAAAGAAAATAATAATGAAAATGTCAATAATAATAGTAACAGTAATAGTAGAAGTAGAATAGAATTATTAATGATGTCTAATACTTTAAAAAATACAAATTTTGCAATTTTAGTGGGTTATATGACAGGAGAAGTAAATTTATTTAATGTTAATTCTGGTTTTATTCGTCAAATAGCAAAATATAAATCTGCTATTGTTGCAATAAATTCTCATTCAATTGGAATTATAATTGGAACAGCAATAAATGGTTTACATATATTAAATAAAGATACTTTACAAGAAAAATATGAATTACAATTAAATTCATTAGAATTAAAATTAATAGGTTTAACCTTATATCACATTGATATAAGTTTAACAAAAATACTATTAGTAACATATGAAGGTGACATTGTAGAATTATTGATAAAAGATGTAGAAAATATTCAAAATGAAAGAATTAATTCAATAATAAAAATAGAAGGAACAATAAATTCATTTTCAATTATCAATGAAGTAGACAATAATTTAATTATAGGAGGAGATAATCAGATAATATTATTAATAAATTTAAATTCAAATGAACCAAGTGACTACATTAAAATAGGAAAAACAATAACATCAATAGATTCAGTTTGTATGAAAGAAAGTGGATTTGTCACAGCAATAGGATGTTCAACAGGAGAAGTATTTATTAGATTAAATTGGGAAAATGAAATAGAAAAATATGATATATTTGGAGATAAAACAATAACAGAAGTTAAATTTGGAATGGATGATAAAATGTTAGTTGTTTGTACTCAAGATAAAGATTTATTTATTTGTGAATTAACTGCTGAAAATAATAAATATGTTAAGGTTAAAAGTTTAAAAACTCAAGATGGTTATCCTATGAGTGTTAATTTTGATGGTGATTATAATAAAATGATTATTTTAACTTCTAATTGGAAATTTACTATTGTTGATTTAAATAAATTTATGGTTAGTGGTTTAGGAGATGAAGATTTAAATACTTCATTTTGGATTAATTTCAATGGAAGATATATTATTTCTCCTAAATCAATGAGTATGACTTCTAATACTTTATTAATTGGAATTAAACATAATTTTATTTGCGCTTCCGATGAATTAGATAATATTCATTTTTGGAAAAATCCTAATGAATTAAATAAAAATTCAGGAATGATTTTTAGAGTTCATTCTAGTCATATTCAAACTATGAAAATTACTTCTGATGATGAATTTTTAATTTCTTCAGGTTTAAACGATCAAATGATTTGTAAATGGAAAATTGAAAATGTTATTAATGATAGAAATGCAATTACTACTTTTGAAAATGATTTTGGAAATAAACAAATATATAATAGTGAAAGTGATTTTATTGAAGAAATAAATATGAATGATGTTAATTTAATTAGTGAATTAAATTATTCTTTTTCTAATGATTCAACAACTTCTTCAAATAGGAATAAATATGATAATAATATTTCAGTAAGAGGATTTATGAATGCAAATTTAAATAATATTTTTAGTAGAGCTTTGACTAATTTTGAAAAAGATACTTTAATCTTACCAACACCAACTTGTTTATTATTGGAATATATTTATGGTTCTCATGTTTGTGAAAGAAGAGATAGTGTAAGATATTTACATATATTTGAACATAGTGAAGATCCTTTTAAAGATAAAAATGATTCTAATACTGAATTAATTAAAGCTATATTAAATGAACATATGGAAAAAAAAAGTATTAATGAAATTATAAAACAATTAAATTTTAGTCAAGTTAAAAGTTCACTTAATCCTTATGAAAATCATAAATTTTGTAGTAAGAGAATTATATATTTCTTATCGAGATTTGTTATCAATTATAATCCTATTAAAAATGTTCAAAAAGTTTATCAAGGTCATAAAGAAAAAATAGGATGTATTGCTTTAAATAATAAAAATACTTTAGTTGCAAGTGGTGAAGTTTGTAATAATCCAATTATTTTAGTTTGGGTAATTGAAACTTTAGAAACTATAAATATTATTCAAACAGGACATCAACAAGGTATTTTACATTTAGTTTTTTCATATAATGATGAATATTTAATTTCTATTGGCTTTGGTATAATTTATTCTTTACAAATTTTTTGTATTAAATATAGAACTTCTCCTATTTTTTGTAATTTAGGTAATTATCCTATTTTCTATGTTAAACCTTTTAATTCTAATGAAAATAACTTTATTACTTTAGGTTATAAAAAAATTACCATTTGGAATATTAAAGGAAATATGCTACATAAAATAAAACAAATTGAAAGTGATGAAGTTAAGAATATTGATGGTAAATTATCAATGAAGATATTTTTATGTTGTGATTTATTAGATTATTCTTTAGGAAATTCTGTTGAAACTGATATAATAATAGGATCTAATTTTGGTGATATAACTGGAATAAGTTGTAATAAATTTATATTATTAAAAACAAATGCTCATCAAGGTTCAATTAATTGTATAAAAACAACTACAAAATTAGGAATAAATAATGGTAATGTTCAATATTATGTTATTACAACTGGTGAAGATGGTTTAATTAAAATTTGGGATCAATTTTATAATAATTTAAGAATTATTGATATTTATAGTGTTAAAGAAATAAGTTTTATATCATCTGAAGAAAATTCAAATATAATAAAAGGAATTCAATCTTTAGATATTTATACTTGTGAAAAAGGAACAATATATTTTTTATTAGGAACTAGAAGTGGAGATTTAATTGAAATAAATATAAGTAATCCAAATGATTTAATTAATAATAATAATTATAGTGGAAATAATTCAAGTGATATTGCATTAAGAAATGCATCTTTACCAGAATTAAATGTTAGATATAATCATATTTATTCATATCCTTATTCATATAATTTAAATTTAAAATATTATAGAACAAGATTTTCAATTCATCCATTATTACCAATTTGTGTTATTATTAGTGTAGATCAAACATTAAGAATATATGATTTTGAAAGAAAAGAAAATATATCAATAAAAAATTTAGGTAGTTCTGCAACATGTATATCATTTTCCCATGATGGAAAATTAATAGCAATAGGAACAATATATGGTAAAGTAATGATAATAAATTGTGAAATAGTAGAAGATATTAGAGATAATAAATCATATGGATATAAACTACAAACTTTAGAACCAATACAATTTATTCAAATGGCAACATCATATTATAATAATAATTCAAATGTTAAAAATCAAGGAATTACTCCAGTTTTATTAACTAAATTTAGTACTCATGGTGATTTCCTTGCAATTTCATATGATAATAAAAGAACAAAAGATGGGAAACCTCAAGGGGGAAATATGATTTCAATATATATGTTAAGATTAAGTAAAAAATTACAAATTGTAAATAGAAGAACTATGAGTAATGATTTATATTTAAAATATATTGACATCACTATTCCAGATAATCAATATCAATTAACTAATTTAAATAAAATGGAAACAGCTTCTACTCATATTGATTTTAGTGAAGATGATTTATTTATTTTAATAACACATCAACAATTATCTTTTACAAAGGAAATAAATAATAATCCTAATAATTTTATATTTATTGTTTGGGATTTAGCAAAAAATCAAATAACTGTTAACCAAGAAAAATTACATTCATTAAATTTTCCTAAATTCACAACAAGTTCAGCGATATTTTCAAGAAATTTAAATTCCTTATACACAGATAGAGAAACAAATTTATCAAATAATAATGAAAATAATAATAATGAGAGAGATAAAATAATATTAACTTCTGTTTGGCAAAGTTTTCATTCATTTACTTCAATAGCAGGAAGTAAAGAAGGAACATTACATTTATTTAGATCATCATCATTAGTTTTTGATAGTGAATTATTAAATAATTTTATAATAGAAAAAATATCATTAGATGAAATGGGTCCAAATAGATCTTATGCAGGACATATAGGTTCAATATCAAAAATAGAATCAACTACAGATGAAAAATTTATTTTTACTTCAAGTTCAATTGATCAATGTGTTATTGAATGGTTTGTTATGAATGAAGATTCTCTTTGGGATTTAGACTTTTATCCTTTAAATCATTTAATTAATGATCCTTTCATGGATGTTTTAAATATTGATTTATTTAATGCTTTAAAAATTTCCACTTGGAAAAATAGAGTTTCTCTTTTAGATATTTATAATGGATTATTTGATGAAGAAACTAAAATTTCATTAGATTTAGTTCATATTTATGGAAGGAGAGCTAATGATAAAAGAAATAATATTAAATATGATAATAGTAATAGACTAATTTATTCTATTAGTAGTTATATAGTTTATTTAACTATTTCTCCTAAAGGAGAAATGCTACAAGAATTCTTTGTTCCTATTGAAAATTATCATAATGAATATCAAATGGAAATTTCAACTTTTACTTTATCATATGATAAAAAAGAAATTGCAATTGCTTTTAATGGATTAACTGCAATAATTTCAAGATGGGAAATATCAACACAATTAAGTTTGGCAAAAATCACAATAAATTATTGTTGTGTTATAAATATAATTAAATATAGTTATAATAAAAAGAAAATGATTGGATATGGTTTACATAAAAATTATTATGCTTTTATATTTATTATTGATGTTGATTCTTCTACTGTTATTGCTTCATCAACTTTGATTCAAAGTTTACCTATAAAAATTAAAGATATGGATTTTGTAGGAATTACAAGTGATGAATTTTATACTGTTGGAATACAACATTTAGCTTTATGGAATTTAAGAGGTTGTTATTTAGAATATAGAAATATTCCTTTAAAAATATTAAAATCTTTTGGTGATGAAGATAATGATAATTTAAATGATGATAATAAAATAAATGAATTAACTGAAGAAAATAAATATGGATGTTATTTATTAGTTGATGAAAAAAGTAAAATTGATCAAATTACTAAAGTAATATATAAAGAAAATCCTGATTCATATATTAAATGTTCATTTTTAAATATAGCAACATTTAAATCTTTTTCAATATTATCTGGTGATGATGGAAATTTATATACATTAGAAAAAGTAGATTTAACAACTAAAAATAAATATCATAATAGTCCAATAATAGCATTAGAAAAAAATGAAGAAATGAATTTTTTAGTTTCTGGTTCAATGGATGGAAGAGTAATATTATTTAAAGTAGATGACAAAACTCAAAAATTAAAGTTATTTAAAATCTTTAGAACAATAGATGAAAATATAGATATTCCTTTAAAAGAAATATTAGCTTCACCTGAAAATAATGTTCAAAGTATAGCTTTAGGTATGAATAAAATAGCAGTTGGAACTAAAAGTGGAGATATATTAGAATTTCAAATAACTGATGATATGCAAATTATTAATCCAAATACTTTAAATACTCCTATTGGAAATGTAAATTTCCAAGATCATGATCCTCCAATTTCAATATCTTTAGATAATAATTCTAATTTTTTTTTCTCTATTACTTCTAAAGGATTATTAAGTGTTTGGAATATTAAAACTTTTACTTCTATTCATACTTATGATTTTAAAGTTAATGCTAAATATATTTATCACTTTAAATATCAAAAAAAATTATTAATTGTTTTTGAAAATTTTATAAGTGTTTTAGATACAAGTGAAGAAGGAAAATTTAAGAAATTACCAATTTTTGATTTACAAACAGGAGAAATTAATGATGTTAAAATTTCTCCTAATGAAAAATTAATTGCTGTTGCTTCTTTAATTGAAAATACTAATCCTGTTTTAGATGTTTATGATATTGTAAATGGATTTATTCATAAAAATCAAGTTCAAAATTTAAATACAAGAATTAAATTTATTGATTTTTCCAAAGAAAGTTCATTTATTTTATTAGAAGATTATTTAGAAGAAGTTTTAGTTATTGATATTCAGCAAAAAAAAGTAATTAATAATAAAGGTTTTTTTGATATGGAATGGATGGGAAATGGATTAAAATATTCTTCTAATTTAAAAAATATTCATCATATATATGAAGATACTATTAAAGAATGTATTATTGTTAGACATCCTGAAAAAGATATTGTTGCTGTTGGTGATACTTTAGGTTGTATTAGATTATTTAAATATCCTGCTAATGAAGATGAAAAATATTTTTTATGTAGAACTGATCATATTGGTAAAATTAGTAATATATTTTTTTCTTTTGATAATCAATATTTAATAACTTCATCTGAATTTGATAAAGCTGCTTATATGTATAAATGGACAAATTTAGATGATTAAAATTAGATTAAATTTTTGAATCTTATTTATTTTGGTTTTTTATGTAATTAATTATTTTATTTATAAAATACTTTTTTTAAATTTTACTTTATAAATAAATTCTTGAAAAAATATTAATAATGTGAATATAGTTATAATTGAATAATCATAATCAAAATTCAAAAAACAATTGTTTTCAAATCTTTCATTAAATTAGATAACTTAGAAGCTTTTATCTTTTTTTTC
>JAEEGK010023633.1_pt1 | contig 12805 bp, 10 predicted proteins | sample 8958771 | NCBI WGS metagenome assembly JAEEGK01 (sample SAMN16246547, study PRJNA631951) | gut metagenome | biome: gut microbiome; feature: rumen; material: SC-attached | host: Bos | place: Iran: Karaj | collected 2018-10 | reverse complement strand
CAGCATCGAAGCGGCTTCTCACAGCCTTAAAGACCCCGACGAAAAGAAAATCAGCGACTTGGTCGACAACATCATCAACAAGCAGATGGAGGCGGGGCAGTTCCTCAACACCGACCTCACCATGCACGACATTGAGACCTGCCGTAAAGTGCTGAAAAAGAAGTTGATGAGTATTTATCATGTTAGGATTGCTTATCCGGAGAAGTGATTTTTTTGTCACAAAACTTTCAAAACCGGCAAAACACTTTTATTGGGAAAGTCGCCAACCGGCTCCTTTCCAGCCCGCCGACTTGTCGGCATAGCAACGGAGCTGGTTAGCGACGTTGCTTGAATACAAGTTTTGGAAGTTTTGTTGGTTTTGTGATTAAAAAATCTGTTTCAAATACGTTGTTGCTTCAGGCCCTTCATTAAACACCAAATCCAAAACGCTCAAATCGGGTGCAAAAGGAAACTTCTCGCTAAACACTTGATAATAAGCAGGGAAGAGGTTGGCATCAAACGGTTTTTTAGGGCTGAAAGCCTCTCTCAAATCATTTTCAGCCTCGCGAACATAGTCCGTCGAATGTACAATGTCTTTCTTGACTTTCAGCATTTTGAGAATCGCCCGCAAGGCCGCATCATTCAAGTCGACAAGCCGCTCAAAATGACCTTCAAAGATGGGTCTCAGGTAGTCGTAATAATGGTCGAAATAAGGCGAGGCCTTGTAAGCGGATTCCAAACAGCGGCTGTGGATGTGTTGCCATGGCTCGATGGGGCTGAGAGCCATGTCCTTGGTCATGGTGTGGTTGCCGTTCACTTTGACGACAGGCACACTGAGGCTCTCCACACCGTTGGCAGTCATCACACGGCAACGGTTACGGTAGGTTTGTTTGTGATAGGTCTCGCAAACCTCAACCACAGGCTTGTCTTCGGCCAGAAAACGAGCCATGTAGCTGATACTCGGAAAGTATGCCGTACTAAAGAGGGCCAAATCTCAAAAACTTAATCTTTACTTGATCAGTCGTTCCTGAATGACCTGCCGATAACCTTCCTCCTGCATTGCCCCTACTTGCATGGTGGGTTGGCCTTCCAAAGGAATGAACAGCACCATGGGGATGCTTTTCACCTGGAATGCGGCGGCAAGCTCCTTCTCTTGGTCCACATTGACTTTGTAAATGAGCAATTTGCCTTCATATTCTTCAGCCAGTTTCTCCATGATAGGAGCCACGCGGCGGCATGGACCGCACCAGTCGGCATAGAAATCGACGACGGCGGGAAGGCTACCTTTATATATAAAGGTGTTCGGATTGTTCTCAAAGTTCCAGACTTTTTTCAGGAACTCGTTGTAAGTCAATTGTTTTACTTTCGGTTCTTCTTTCTTTTCCTGCGCGTTGGCCGTGAAGGCGGTGGCAAGGATTGCAATAGCGATAAGGATAGTTTTCTTCATGTTTTTATTGATTTCTGCCTGCAAAAATAAGCAAAGTTTTGAAATTTTGCCTAAAATCGCTTGCTCAATCTTGTTTTTTCTTATTTTTGTCCTTCACATCTCAAAAGAAGTCAGTGCGTCCAAATAGGAACGCATGCATTGCTTTCTTGTAAAGACAGAATTTATTTACACTCAAATCTTTATGTTATGAAAAAGCTATTGTTTACAGCATTTTGCTTGTTCGCCCTGATGGCCACAAGCGCGAGCCTCAAGGCTCAAGAAATCACCATCAATCTCAGTCACGGCTGGACGTGGATTAGCTACACGCGAGCCGATACCCTGACTTTCGCCGAGGCGTTGGGTTACTTCATACCAGCGAATGGCGATGTGATTAAGTCGCAAAACGGCAGTGCCTCCTTCAACAACGGACGATGGAGAGGAACCTTGCGGCAGTTCTATCCAGGCTTGGGCTACATGTATTACTCAAGTCGGACAGAACCGATTTCCTTCGTTTACACCCATGCCTACCAGCCTGAGGTGAGCACAGGAACCGTTTCTGGCATCACCACCACTTCTGCTACCGTGGGAGGCAACTTCTTGAACGACGGCGGCGCGACGATGAAGCAATGCGGCATCTGCTGGGGCACGAATGAGAATCCGACTATCAATAACAATGTCGTTTTGGTCGAGGAATTGACTACGGGCGAGTATGCCCTGGAATTGGCGAACCTCATTCCGGGCACGACCTACCATGCCCGCGCCTTCGCCACGAACACCGTAGGCACCACATACGGCGAGGATGTGACTTTCACCACTACGTTCGTCCTGCCCACGGTGACGACCGACGAGGCGAGTTGGGTGACCACGACGACCGCGATTGTAGGCGGACAGTTCTCCTTCGTGGGCAACTGCGTCGTCACGGAATGCGGTGTCTGCTATAGGATTGAACAAGGGGAAGAAACCTGCCTTGCCGACAGCACCAACGCCAGTCCCTTCTCGATGAACCTGACCGACCTCTTGCCCAACACCACCTACATCGTCCGTGCCTACGCGACGAACGGAGCGGGAACGGCCTACGGCGAGGAGAAAACCTTCACCACGCTTGAGGAGCCGCCTGCGTTCCCGGACGGAGCCATCGACAGCAAGTTCACCGTCAATGCGTATAACGGACAGGTGTACTTCTCGCAGGGCAATTTGCAATACATCGGCAGTGCAGCAGATCCTTACTGGAAGTTCGCTGAATACCAATGGTATCGTTTTGGAGAAACCACTGGCCAAAACAGCACGAATGAGGATGTCGACCGCGACCTATTCGGATGGGGAACGAGCGGCTACGACCATGGTGCCAACTGCTACCAGCCTTGGAGCACGAGCACGAGTTCTGCCGACTATTACGCATACGGCAACTCTCAGTACAACCTCTACGACCAGACAGGCCAAGCTGATTGGGGCTACAACGCCATCGCCAATGGCGGCAATCAAGAGAACAGTGGCTGGCGCACACTGACCAAAGATGAATGGTATTATGTGTTCAACACACGTACAGATGCCGCATCGAAATACGGACACGGATGTGTGAATGGTGTAAACGGCATGGTTCTCCTACCCGACGAATGGATTTTGCCCGAGGGGCTGAGTTTCACTTCGGGCAACAGCAGTTGGGCCAATGTCTACACTGCGGAGCAGTGGGTACAGATGGAGGCCAATGGCGCGGTGTTCCTGCCCGTTAGCGGCTACCGTCGTGGTACGTCACTCAATGATGTTGATTCCCACGGATGGTATTGGACGAGTTCTTACGACGGCAACAACGTGTATAATGTGAAAGTTCACAGTGGTTCTCTCAATTCGCAGCATAGCGACAACCGCTATGACGGAAACTTAGTACGCTTGGTGCGCAATACTGTAATCGTCCCGCCTTCGGTGACAACTTATAGTGTGACAGGTATCACCAATGCAACGGCGATTGTAGGTGGACAGATTACTGACTATGGTGGTGTCGCCGCAACAGAATACGGCATCTGCTACAGGATGGAACAAGGTGAGGAGACTTGTGTTGCCGCTAATGGAATCAACAACAATACTTTTTGGAAAAACTTGCAGGACTTGACCCCCAACACGACATACATCGTTCGCGCCTACGCTACAAACGGAGAAGGTACAAGTTATGGTGAGGAAATGAGTTTCACTACACTTGAAGAAGCCCCTACGCTTCCTCAAGGAATCATCAACGGATTGTTCACTATCAATAGCAACGATGAACAGGTGTATTTCTCGCAAGGCAATTTGCAATACACCAAATCGACCCAAACATGGAGTTTCATGGAACACCAGTATGATGTGCTTGGGACAAATGGACAAAATGTAGGTGAGGATTATGCGAATACGGATATTGTAAGCTATTTTGGTTGGGGAACAAGCGGATGCAATTTGCGCAATACAAACACAGGTTATTACTACCAACCCTATAACACCCTCGATCCAGATGGTTCTTATTATGGTACATTAGGGGATGACGATCTCACTGGGGATTATGCCAACGGCGATTGGGGTGTTTATAACCCTATCAGCAACGGTGGCAATGTTACTCAATCGTGGCGGACATTGTCCAAAGCTGAATGGGATTATGTGTTTGAAGGTAGGACCGATGCTTCTTCAAAGTGGGGACGTGGCAATGTTGCTGGCGTAAATGGTGTTATCTTGCTCCCTGATGTATGGGCAATGCCTATGGGACTCACATTCATCGCTGGCCCTGGTAGTAGTTTCGATTCGAATACTTATACGGAGCAACAATGGACAGCCATGCAGACTGTAGGTGCTGTGTTTCTTCCAGCAGCAGGCTGGCGTACTGGGGCTGAGGTTTCCCATGTGAACGACTGGGTTGATTATTGGACGGTATCTTCAGAGAGTAATCGTTCCGCGTATAATGTATGGGTCACTAACGATAGTTTTTATGGAGGGCATGATAGCTCATGGCGTCATCGTGGCTATCCTGTGCGCATGGTGCGCAATGCAGAATAATCCAATGAATTAGTAGGTCGTTGTAGAGACGGTGTGTACCCAGTTGGGTTGAATATGGCATTCCCATTGGCCTTTGCGGTCGCCATGAAGTTGGTGTGGAAGGTATTCTTTTGGCAGTTTTCCATCCACCGACAGGATTCTGATGGCTTCTCGAATGAGTTCCATGTCATAACCCCGCTTTTTGCAAAGCCGCATATCGCGTTTAAACTCGCCCGTAAACTTGATGCTGTACATAGGCTATCCGAAAATCTGTTTAAACAAATCATCTACGTCTTTTGCCTCATATACCCGTCCTTCCTCAAGGTCTCTCAAAGAACGCTCGTAGGCCGTCATTCTTTTGCGCCGAGGTCTTGATACCTTTCCAACCCCGCGTAACATACTGATAGCCTTTTTGATGTCGTTGATAAGCGACATGTCCTTGATGTCGACTATCAATTGCCCCTCGGCAGGAATGTTTGCAGTGTTTGCCATGATACCTGTTTTTTGTGGTTTTACGGCTGCAAAAATAATCAAACTATCGGAATTTTGCCGCAAAACATGTTCCAATTTCGCTTTTTTTTCTACTTTTGCAGCTTCAAATCAATGCCAATTTTTATGCTAAACACTTGTAAATTATTGATTATCAATGTAATGGTGGGGGTAAAACTCCTTTCCATGTTTTTTCATACCCTTAGTCCAAGACGGGCCGAAATGGCTTGCCTTGGATTTTTTTGTGTCCGTCAAGCAAAACCCTTAAATCCTTGAATCTTAAATCTTTAAATCTTTAAATCATTAAATCATAAATCCATAAATTACAACAAAATGACCAAAAAGAAATCCCTGAAAGCCATAGCGCTTTCGCTCGGGCTGGCGGCCTTGATGGCGCCTGCCACCCCACTGAACGCCCAGAGCAGGCCCAGCGGCTTGTTCGGCAGCGACCCGCAAACCAACGACAACAGCCCCAAAGGCTTGATGAACCCAAACCGCAGCGGCGTGAGCTTCGGGTTCAGCAACGACAACTTCCAGCCCGCTCCCCTCGGCAGCGGCCTTGTCCTGCTGATTGGCGCCGGCCTCGGCTATGTGGCACTCAAAAAGAAGGAGGACGAACAATGAAAAGACTTGGAATGATTGTGATGGCCGGCCTTTTGGTGCTGGGCCTCGCACAGTGCAAGAAAGAACAAACCAACAACACCCAAAGCGAGGGCAACGTTGTGAGGATTACGCTGAACGTTGGCCCTTCGACAGGCTCAGGGACCAACAACGGCTCAAGGGTGAATGTGGATCCGGATGCTATGGAGCAAGTCACTTTTGCAAACGGCGACCAGATTGTGGTGGCCAGCAACGGCGCAGTGGTCGGCACGCTGACCCGCGAAGAAGGGGTTTTCGGTGGCGAAATCACCAACCCCACGGAAGGCCAACCGCTCTATTTCTACTTCCTTGGCAACAAGCAAGGAACGGTTGCCAACGGCACCGCCGAATTGACCGTGAACATCAGCGACCAAACGACAGAGGCTGGCTTGCCCGTGATTTCGATGGGACCATCCACGGTGAATTATTCCACTGCTGAGACCAACTACACCTCTAGTCTCCACAACAAGTGCTCGCTGATGAAGTTCAACGTGACCACGCCTTCCACGGCTGCCATCTGCATCACGGGGATGAACAACACCGTGACGGTTGACTTCAGCAACCCGACCGACGAAGGCTTCACCTACGGCAAGGACGGCGACGGACTGATCACGATGCCCGGCGTGACTTCGGAAAACACCACGACCTGGGCCATCGTGCTTCCGCAAGACGCTTTGGCTGAAGGCGAGGACGGCTCAGTTTATACCGCCGACGATGCTTACGCCGGCACCCGCCCCCAAATGGATGCAATCGGGATGAACACGCTCCTCGATGCAGGCGTTGACCTGACTGCGGCATTTATCACTGCTTTTACCGTAGACTTCAATGACGGCATCCTTCCCGAAGGCTGGACGACCATCGACGCTGATGGCGACGGCCACAACTGGGTGCTTGACACGGAATGCGAGTCTGCCTATGGCTATAACCAAAGCAATGCAGGTTTCAATGGCAGCCACATGATTCTCTCTGGCTCGTACCATAAAACTGCAGGTGCTCTCCATCCCGACAACTACCTTGTGTCGCCTAAAGTGACCTTGCGCAGCGGCAGCACCTTCAGCTTCTATGCTGGCGCACAGGACTATAACTATCCCGCCGAGCACTTCGGCGTGTTCGTCTCCGACAACGGCACGGACGGCTGGGATATGGTGCAGGATTGGACGATGACCGCCAAGGGCGCGAGTGGCAACAGAGGCGCAGGCCGCGACGGCAACACCCGTGACCAAGGCAATTGGCACCAATATACTGTCGACCTGAGTGCCTACGCTGGACGGAAATACATCGCCATCCGTCACTTCAATTGCACCGACCAATTCTTTTTGAATGTCGATAATATCAGATTGGGCGACCCCGAACCCGGGACCTCATTCTCACAGAACTTCAATAATTCTGTTTTGCCCGAAGGCTGGACCACCATCGACGCCGATGGCGACGGCTACAACTGGGTGCTTACCAATCAAATGGCAGCCTATGGCTATAGTGCTTCCAATGATGGCCACTATGGAACCGTAGGGATGACTTCAGGCTCATACCATGGATCTGTTGGCCCCCTTACTCCCGACAACTACCTTGTTACGCCTAAAGTGAACTTGGTTCAGGGCAGCACCTTCAGCTTCTGGGCTTGCGCCCAGGATGCCGATTATCCCGCCGAGCACTTTGGCGTGTATGTGTCCGACAACGGCACGAGCGGCTGGACGATGGTTCAGGAGTGGACGATGACCGCCAAAGGCGCGAGTGGCAACAAAGGCAATGGCCGCGACGGCAACACCCGTGACATAGGCAACTGGTATCAATATACCGTCGACCTGAGCGCCTACGCCGGAGAGAAGTACATCGCCATCCGTCACTTCAATTGCAGCGACGAGTTCTTTTTGGAAGTCGACGATATACTGCTGACCGTCAACAACAGATGATGAGCCTTGCTTTTACGGATTAGCGGTTTGCAAGCGTCCCGCTTGCCATTCGCAAATCCTGCATGAAAATCGTAGAGACGTCACGGTGTGTGGCGTCTCTGCGTGTTTTTTTTGCCTGCCGGGGCACTGCCGTAGGCCACCAGCTTGCGTCCAAAGGCCACAAAATCCCTCAATGAGTGCTGTTTTCGTGAAAAATCTCCCTCAATGAGTGCTTTTTTTCAAAAAATCTCCCTCATTGAGGGATTATTTGTATTGGAAAGCTATGATGTTTCCTCAAATCCAGTGAAATATTGTATTTTTGCCGCAAATTTTTTTGAATATGCTCATCGTCAATATCAAGGAACTCGTCGGCATCGAGGAACAAGGCCGACTGCTGAAACGCGGCCCCGAAATGGCCGAAACGGGAAGGATCAAGGACGCCTTCCTATTGATTAAAGGAAAGAAAATCGCCGACTACGGTCCGATGGACTCGGAGGCTTGTAGGAAATATCTTGCTGAAAACCATCGTGTTCACGATGTGAATGGCAGCGTGGTCATGCCTGCTTTTTGCGACTCGCACACGCATTTGGTCTACGCCAATTCGCGCGAGATGGAGTTTGTCGATAAGATTCGCGGCTTCAGTTATGAGGAAATCGCGAAGAGGGGAGGAGGCATCCTCAACTCGGCCAAGGCAACGGCGGCGGCCTCAGAGGACGAACTTTACGACATGGCGCAACAACGCTTGGACGAGGTGATGCGCATGGGCACGGGTGCCATCGAAATCAAGAGCGGCTACGGCTTGACAACAGAAAGCGAACTAAAACTCTTGCGCGTCATCCGCCGACTGAAGGAAAACTCGCCTTTGACCATCAAGTCGAACTTCCTCGGCGCGCACGGCATCCCGATGGAATACCGTGGCCACCAAGAGGATTATGTGGATTTGGTCATCAACGAGATGATTCCGCTTGTGGCGGCTGAGGATTTGGCCGACTTCATCGATGTGTTCTGCGACCAGGGATTTTTCACCGTCGAGGATACCGAGCGAATCCTCATGGCGGGCATCAAGTACGGCATGAGGCCGAAAATCCACGCCAACGAAATGGCTATCTCGGGCGGCGTGCAGGTGGGCGTGAAATACGGTGCCATCTCCGTCGACCACTTGGAACAGATGGGTGACGAGGAAATCGAATGCCTGAAAGGCTCCGAGACCATGCCGACCATCCTGCCAGGCTGTGCCTTCTTCCTCAATCTGCCCCTTTCGCCAGCACGCAAGATGATGGAAGCGGGTTTACCAGTGGCCATGGCCTCCGACTTCAACCCTGGCACCTCGCCGTCGGGCAATATGCAGCTTATCCTTTCGATGGCTTGCATCCGCTACCGCCTGACCCCCGAAGAGGCCCTGAACGCCACTACCTTGAACACGGCCTATGCCATGGGCGTGAGCGACGAGGTAGGTAGCATCACCAAGGGCAAACTCGCCAACCTCATCATCACCCAACCGATGACGCAGTTGGAGTTCATGCCGTATTATTATGGTGCCAACAAGGTGGCTAAAATGATTTTGAATGGAAAATTTGTTTAAATTGTAAAGTTATGAAATACAGTAAATTGTTTCTGGTTTTTTCTTTGGCGGCCATGCTGTTTGTCTCCTGCAAGAAAGACCACTTTGATACCAGCAATGTGCATGGTGTAAATGCTGAAGGTGAGATGCTGTTGTCTGTAGGCAAGTCTTCTTTCACTTTGACGAAATTGATGCAGCAGCTCAAAATTGATAGCGTGATTACCTGTTCCGAAGATGGAAACTTGTCCTACTGTTTCCATTATGATGACTACGGAGCTGTAAAGGGGGATGAATTACTGAGATTCAAAGATTTGGAATATAGCCAGCATTTTTCTTATCCGAATCTTATACCGGAAACTCCGTTCCAAACGTACGATACAATGTTTCATTTAGAACAAACGATTGTGTTTGAGTCGGAAAACATCCAAGTGCTGGAAGCTGAGATGAGATCGGGACATTTTGACATCACTTTGAATTCCAACATCGGTTTGGTGCAGCGAATTGTGCTTCATTCTTCCAACATTAAAGATGCTGAGGGCCATGATATGACGTTGGATTTCGATTTCAATTCAGAAGATATTCAGTTTGACCTTGACGGATTGTATTATACCACGGATACGGCCAATATCCTTAACTTGGATTATGCCATTTATGTCAGGTTGGCGTCTGCTTCTGAACCTGAACTGTATTTCGATGTAGATGTTAAGGGACGCGACTTGGCTCTCAAGGAAATGAGCGGCTATGTGAATAAATACGGTTCAAAAAGCATCATTGATACTACAATGAACCTGTTCCCCGCCAACATTACAGGCGCGTTGGAAGTGCATGGCGCTCGTTTGACCCTCTCAGAGCGCAACACCTTCCTTTTGAGGGCACAATTGGATGTGGATACGGCTTGGATTATCGGTGATGACAACGTGCCCTACTCCATTTTTGGTCAGCAATCTCTTTCGGTCCCCATTCCTCCCCATGACAATTTTGTACAAATCTATGAAAGAGCACTGAACGGCAAGATTTCGGCTAATGAAACTGGGATTTATACTTCTTCCAATTTTATCGTGAATCCTTCAGGCGTGTCCGATTTGGTCTCTGTGGCCGATACCTGTGTCATTGATATGATAATTGATACTGAAATTCCATTTGACTTTACCGTCGACGATGTGCGTTATTATGACACGACCAATTTGGCGCTTTCGGGAATCAAAATGCCCGACCAAATTGAAAAGCTGACTTTGGAATTGTCCATATCCTCGACGCTTCCGTTGAATATGAACGCCCAATTCTTTACCTACGATTCTGAGACCGGAAAAATTACGGATACGCTTGTCGCTCAAGACAATTTGATTCGTGCTTCATTCGACGGACAACCTACATTGGCCGAGGTGGCATTGGAAATTACAGGAGAAAAAGTGATCCGTTTCATGCAGTCAGACCGTTTGATTTCGTGCTATGAGTTAGATACGGATGCTCATGATGTGATGCTGAAAGGCCAACAAGGCGTGGATATGTTTATGAAAGCCAAAGTGAAATACAATGGTAATGTCGAATTTTAAAACAAGATGAAAATGAAAAAGTTATATAGATTTGTAGCCGTTTTGGCATCTGTGTTTGCTCTCGCTTCAGCCAACGCTCAACAGGTGTCTCCTGTCGATTTCATGCGGATGAACCCTTATCAGATGAAGTCCAATCCTGCCACGGATTTGCCTTACGAGAGCGTCATGTCGATCTTCATCGGCGATATTGGCTATGACGTGCAGAACACATCTTTTCGTTACGACAAACTTTTCGATTTCGATGCACAAGGTCGTCCTGCAACGGTCAATCTGAGGCAGTTTGCCAATAGCCTGAAGGAGAAGAACTTCGTGGGTTTCGATGCAAATGTTGAACTTTTCACCCTATATCGCCGCCTGAACAAAGGAATGCTTACTATTAATTATGGCATCAAGGCCCAAGGTGACGCGAGATACAACGACGGCCTGTTTAAGTTGCTGGGCTATGGCAATAGTGCCTATGTCGGTGAAGACAATCCAGTCAAAGTCAACATGGATGTGAACGCGCAGGCTTATCAGGAACTTGCGGCGGGTTATCAGATGAATATTACCGATCAGCTGTCGGTGGGCGGTCGCGCCAAGCTGTTGTTTGGCCTTGCCAATGTCACCACGAAAGCCTTTGATTTGCAGCTTTTCACGGACCCCGATTCCTACGCGCTCCGATTGAAGGAAAACATTGCCATGAAAGCAGCTATGCCCAATGCGATTTATGTGGATGAGACAGGCAAGCTGAGGACCGATGGGCCATTCAGCTTTGGCGAGTTGTTCCGCAATCCAGGCTTCGGCATTGATTTGGCTGCAGAGTATCGTTTTGATAATCAGTTTAGCGCAGTGGCTGCCATCCACGACTTGGGCTTCATCCATTGGGGAAAGAACGACATCAATGTGAAGGGCGAAGTGAAGGATATGGGACAGTTTTATGACGATGGCGATTTCCTTTTCGACGGCTTGGATTGGCAACAGATACGGCTCATTTCTTCCGACTCGTCGTATCGTAAAGCCTTCTTTGATACCATACAGCAGTGTCTCCGATTGGAATACACCCCTTTGGAGAAATACAATACAGCTCTGAATACCAATCTCTTGCTCAGAGGTAATTACGACCTTGACGAGCACAACCGTTTCAGTGTTCAGGTGCAGGGCCGTTTCCTCGGCAGTGGTTTCCGTCCCTCCTTGACGTTGGCCTACAACGGCAATTTCTTCCAGATGTTGGATGTGTGCGCCACTTATACCATAATGCCTGGTAGTTATGACAACATTGGTTTGGGCATTTCTGGCAGATTGTTTAAAACATGTAACATCTACTTGACAACCAGCAATGTCTTGGGACTATTCAAACCGTTGAATATGAGTGGGATGGGTGCTCGGATAGGCGTTGTGTTCACTTTGTGTCCGGAAGACAAGAATACGGAATACGAATAATACTTTTACGAAATCAGTGAGTTTTTATCACTGAGTGACTATGATTAACGCAAGGATTTTTGGCATCAGTCGCCATCGCCTGACCACGGACGGTGAGGGTGTCACTACACTTGTGGCGTTCAACGGCTGTCCTTTGCGCTGCAAGTTTTGTCTCAACAAGGCTTCATGGGAGGATGAAAAAGGTCGCCTTTACACACCAGAGTTGCTTTTCGAGGAGGTCAAAATCGATCAGTTGTATTTCTTGGCCACGCATGGTGGTATCACCTTCGGCGGTGGAGAGCCTTTGCTGCAAGTGGCGTTCATCAAGGAGTTCCGCGAGCTTTGTGGAAATCAATGGCAAATCGTGGCCGAGACCAGCCTCAATGTGCCGTTTGAGAATGTAGAAACGCTTGATTCCGTTTTGGATGGCTACATCGTTGACATCAAGGACATAAACCCTGAAATCTACAAAGATTATACAGGAAAGGACAATGCTTTGGTGATAAGCAATTTGGGATGGCTGCTTAAAGGCGGCGACCCCAACCGTGTCATAGTGCGTGTGCCACATATTCCTGAGTTCAATACCGATGAGGATGTGAAGCGCAGTAAAGACCAATTGGCCGCGATGGGTGTGAAAAACATTGACGAGTTCAATTATATAATAAGGTAAAGAGGTCGGCCCTTCGACAGGCTCAGGGACTTTGGCTTTTGTGTGAGTTGAGGGTCCCTGAGCCCGTCGAAGGGCCCGATTTAAGAAAACTCACTTCAAACCTTGTTTTGTTCATAATAATTCCTATCTTTGCCACGTTAAACAAAAAACTACTGACATGAAAAGAGGAAAACAAACCTGCACAATCCTGAAGGAAATCCGCAA
>JAEEGK010023632.1_pt1 | contig 12805 bp, 3 predicted proteins | sample 8958771 | NCBI WGS metagenome assembly JAEEGK01 (sample SAMN16246547, study PRJNA631951) | gut metagenome | biome: gut microbiome; feature: rumen; material: SC-attached | host: Bos | place: Iran: Karaj | collected 2018-10 | reverse complement strand
TTAAAATAAAAGGAGTTGATCCAAATGAATGAAAATAAAACTAATATCAATTGGTTGGCTTGTATTTATGACGACTATCACTTAACCCCCTTATAATATGGGAAATTTTAAGAGTTGAGATCTTGCAATTTTTAATAAAAATGTAATAAAAATAATAAAAAACAAGGTAAAATATACTCATTTTTGAGAGGAATTAGGGTGCTGGCTTGTAATATGCCGACAATTGTTTTGAAGAACATTTTATATCAATAAAAAGAGGTGAATCATTATGAATATTTTGTACACTGCTTTTAAAGGTAAAAATAATTCATCTAAATTATTATTGGATCACATTGTTGCCAATAATAAATTATATTTAACAAATAGTTTTAAAACTAGTGTAGTAGAGTTAAAAAATAAATTAAAGAAAAATGATTATGATCTAATTGTTTCTTTTGGACAAGCACCATTAGATACTGATGTTATTAAAATAGAGACGACTGCTAAAGACAAGTTAAAATATGTTACAAGTTATGATTATAGTGTTCTACATAATAAATTAAGAAAAGAATATGAAGTGATTATATCCAATGATGCTGGAAATTATTTGTGTAACAATATATACTATAATGGTCTTGAATATATAATTGAAAATAAATTAAAAACAAAAATGATTTTTATACATATTCCAAATAAAGAAAAAATAACGGATATTGAAAAATTATCAAAATTGTTTAATATAAAAGGAGTTGATCCAAATGAACGAAAACAAAACTAATATAAACTGGTATCCTGGTCATATGGCTAAAACGAAAAGAGAAATAAGTGAAAAATTAGAACTTATTGATATTGTTTATGAAGTAATAGATGCTCGTATGCCAAGATCAAGTAGAATAGTTGATTTAGATGAAATAATTAAGAATAAGCCTAGAATTATTATTGCAACTAAGTATGACTTATGTGATAAAAATGTTACAGATAAAATACTTAGTGAATATAATGATATTGTTATTAAATGTAATTTAAAAGAAAATAGTAACATTCTTAAAGAAATAGTTTCTAAAACAGAATCATTAATTAAAAATATTAATGATAAAAGAGTAGAAAAAGGTTTATCTAAAAGATGTTATAGAGCTTTAGTTATTGGTGTTCCTAATGCTGGTAAGAGTACTTTAATAAATAGACTTGCTGGTAAAAATATTGCTAAAACTGGTAATGTTGCAGGTGTTACAAAGAACTTATCTTGGATTAAACTTAATAAAGATTTAGAACTATTGGATACTCCTGGAATATTATGGCCTAAGATTGAAAATAGAGAACAGGCTTTAAACCTTGCCAGTCTTACTAGCATTAAAGAAGAAATTCTGGATAAAGAAGAAATAGCAAGATATATTATTTCTTTCTTAAAAGATAATTATCCTGATATTTTAATTGAAAAATATAAAATAGATCTTAATAGTGAAGATATGATGGAAGATATAGGTAGACGTAGAGGTTGTCTTATGAAAGGTAATATCGTTGACTATGAAAAAGTTTATACACTAATTATTAACGATTTAAAAGAAGGAAGAATAAAGAATATAACTTTTGACAAGTAAAAAATAACAGTTTTAAGAAGTAGTAGTATACTACTTCTTTTTTAATTAAAATTAGTATAATAACTTGAATTTATTTTGTATATAGATTAAAATTATATTATGTATAGTAGTGTAGTATGGAGGAATAGTATGATGAACAAAAAACGACGTTTTACTTATGGCTTCTTCATCTTTTTGTTATGTCTTGGAATAATCTATGTTATCTCAAGATCTTTTGCATATGAAGTAGTTACTAAAAACAATCAAAATGCTTCAAATGCTCAAGTAAGTAACGTTGAAGATACTGCTGATTACGTCTATTTCTCTATTAAAAAATTAAATAGTACTGATACTATTGGTGGTAAGGTAACAATTAGAATTAATAAAGCTTATAGTACTGTTAATACAACAACTTTAAAAGCTAGAGTTGAATATAGTGCTAATAATTCTGCTTATACAACTTATGGAGATAGTAATTTAGTAGTTAATGGTGATGTTGTTACTTATGAAGTATTAGAGTTACCATATGAAACAACATATTTTAGAATTTCTTTATATAATAATGGAACAAGATTAGATTTAACTAAGAGAAATGTTGATTGTACAATAACGGTTAATAGTACAACAACAACGACAGCTAATTATTTTAGTAATACAACATTTACGGCACCAAGAGATGGTATTTATCGTGTTGAATTATGGGGTGCTGGAGGTAATTATTATCCAGCTAGCATGAAAGACCAAATTGGTGTTGGTGCATATACTAGAGGTGATATAAGATTAACTTCTGGTACAAATTTATTATTTAATATCGGTGCTCAAAGACGTGATACTACTTTTGGACAATCATCTACTGGAGGTGGAGGAGCTGGTGAAGGTGCTAAGAACCTTGATGGATCAGCTAGAACATCATGTAATAAAGGTGAATCATGTAGTTATTCAGCTGGTGGCGGTGGTGCTACTGATGTACGTCTTAATAGTAATTTAAATTCAAGAATTATGGTTGCTGCTGGTGGCGGTGGTAATGTTTATTATGATGCTGGTGAAGTTGTAGGTATCGGTGGAGATGGTGGTGGCCTTGTAGGTTACTATGCTGGATCTTATGGTACATATTATTCACCTGGAATTAGAAATCAAAATATAACAGAAGCTGATGGCGGAGTTACAAATGTTGGAACAAGTATGAATACCGCCCATGATTTTGCTTTCGGTGGAACTCAAAAACGTGGTGGTTTAACTAATAGTGGAAGTAGTGGCGGTGCTGGTACTTTCGGTGTTGGTGGAAACGGAAATGGTTTAAGTGCCGGTGGTGGCGGTGGTTACTACGGTGGTGCTGGTGGTGGAAGAACTAGAAGTTATAATGGTTCAAGAAGCGGTTATACACCAGGTGCTGGTGGTTCATCATTTATCGCTGGACATACAGGAAGTATTTCATCACAAATGAGTGGTGATGGTAGATGTACTGAATCTAATAATGGATCAGGAACATATTATCGTCCTGAAAATTATGTAGGTACTACAGCTAATGCATGTTCTATAGTAACTGTTAATTCAAAACAATATGCGTTCACAAATACGCAAATGATTGATGGTAGAGGTTACTCTTGGACTAATACTCGTGGTTCACAAGTTGTAATGCCAACTCCTCCAAGTGGTGGTTCTGCTGAATATGGAAGAACTATAAATGGTGCTGGTAACGTTGGTAGTGGTGCTGCAAGAATAACTTATGTTAATCCTAATGGACCTTCTGGAACAGCTACATGGAATAAAAAAGCAACAGTTCACATTTATGTTAATTATAAAGATATGAATGGAACAAATATTGCAAGTCCAATCGATCAAATATATGATCCAGAGGTAAATTATTGTTATTATGGACCAGATCAATCTGTTACTTCACATCGTGTTGTAGATAGAATTGAAGTATCACCAAATAATTATGATATTTGTGGTACAACAGCTGATGAAGATATTCACATTACATACTATTATGATTGGGATAGTCATCCAGTTATAACAAGTTATCTTGATCAATATGAAAATTATGAAGATATAGATAATGCTACTATTGATATTTATAAACATAATGATCCGTATGTAACATCTTGTAAGTCTTTTGAATATTATACATTTGTTAGAGTAGAGGGAGATCCTCTTACTGGAAATGCTGATAGTGATAAATTTGTACGTTGTATTTACGAACGTCGTAAAACAAGAATAACAATTAATTATCTTGAAGATGGAACTAGTCGTGTTTTAATGCAACCTACGGTAATTGATGAATATTATGGTAATGATTATAATGTGTCTCCACTCTCAATTTTGAATTATGCTTTTGTAAGAGTTCAAGGAGCTGAACATGGTACATGTAATACTGATAGTATTACAATAAATTATTACTATCGTATTCAACAATCTGATATTTATATTAACCATGTTGATTGTCAAACAGGTGCTGTGTTAAGTCCTCAAGAAAGAGTTACAGCAACTGCTGGAGCTCATTATGATGTTTCAGATAGAAGAAAAGATAATATAGCTGGTTATCGCCTTGAAAATATGCCACCTAATGCAACAGGTACATATGTTGGTGGAGACTATGAACAACCAATAACAGTTACATTCCGTTATTGTAGAAAAGATGCAACGGTTGTTGCTAATTATTTAGAAAATCTAACTAATAGAGTACTAGCTACAAGGTATGAACATGGTGTTAACTATGGTGATGATTACGAAACATTCCCTGTAAATATTCAATATTATAGACACTTATCAACAGAAGGTGACTATGAAAGTGGAACTGTTAATAAAGATTTAGTACAAGTTAATTATTACTATGAAAGAAAGATAGGAACTTTGACTGTTAAGTACTTAGATTATGATTCAAATATTGAATTATCACCGACTGAAAGAACGAATGTTAAATGGGGATTAACTTATCAAACAACATCTAAGACAATACCTAACTACTATGTGTTTAGAGTAGTAGGTGATGAATCAGGTACTGTTGAAGGTGATGAAACAGAAGTTATTTACTATTACAAACGTAGTGAAGGAACAGTTACAACACGTTATATAAATGAAGCTGATAATGGTGCTATTAGTGATAATGTTACAAGAACATATTACTATGGAGATGTTTATACAACAGAACAAAAAGTAATTCCTAACTATGAATTTGTTAGAGTATCAGGAAGTCCAACGGGAATCTTTGCTGGTAATATAACAATAATCTATTATTATCGATTAAAAGATGCTACTTTAACGGTTCGTCATCTTGATATTGATGATAATCATACATTATTCCCTGATGAAGTTACTAATACTAAGTGGGGAAGAAACTATACTACTACAAGAAGAGAATTTACAGGTTATAACTATGTTAAAGTTGAAGGACCTGCAGCAGGTGATATTGATTCTGATGATTTAGTAGTTACCTACTATTATTCACGTAAGACTTATACTTTAACTGTTCGTCATTTAGAGAATGGTACAAGTAGAATTCTTGCAGAAACAGAAACAAATGATTATCGATATAGAGAGAACTATACAACATTACCTAAAGTAATTAATAATTATAAAGTTTATCAAGTACCTAGTAATGCTAATGGTAGAATTGAAGAAAATACTACAGTTACATACTATTATGCTAAAAAAGATGGTGAACTAGTAATTCGATATATTAACGAAGAAACAGGAGAAAATATTATAGCTCCAGAAATTCGTGGTGTTGATTTTGGTGAATCATATGAAGCATATTCTTTCGAAAACGGAAGAAGAGTATTTGATAATTATGAATTTGTAAGAGTAGTAGGAACTGAGAAAGGCGTTATCGAAAGTGAACGTACGGAAGTTATCTATTACTATCGTTTAAGACGTGGAAGTGTTGTTGTTAAGTATTTAGATATCAATACTAATCAAGAATTAATTGATTCAAGACAATATGATTATAATTATGGGGATAATTATTCAACTATTGAAGAAGAGATTGATGGATATAATTTTGATCATGTTGAAGGTGTAACTTCTGGTACATTTAGTGGTAATGTTGAAGTTCGTTACTATTATCGTAAGATTAATTTAACTGTAACAATTCACTTTAAAGAAGAAATTACAGAAGCTCCTCTAGCTGCTGATATCATTCAATATAAGAATTATGGAGATCGTTATACTACTTCAAGAATAGATATCGATAATTATCTATATACAAGAGTTGATGGCAATGAACGTGGTACAATGATTAGAAATGTTGAAGTAACATATTATTATAAAAAACGTGATGCTAAAGTTATTGTTAAATATCTAGAAAAAGATACAAATATAGCTTTAAAAACAGAAGAAGAAATAGATGTTCATTGGGGAGATGAATATACTACTGAACCAGCTGAAATAGAAAACTACAAAGTGGTAGAAGCTCCTACAAACGCATATGGCATAGTAGATAGTAATGAGATAATTGTTATCTATTATTATGGACATCGTGATGCTACGGTTATCACAAAATACTTAGAAGATGGTACTAATAGACAGATATCTTCACAAGATAGACGTGGTTATAATTATGGAGAAAATTATGTAACATATCAAAGAGATATTTATAGTTATGAATTTGTAAGAAGTGAAGGTAATACTTATGGTATTGTAAATGATGAAGAAATCACTGTTACATATTTCTATAAGAAAACTACAAGAACGCTTACAGTTAAATACTTAGAACTTGATACGGAAACAAAGATTGCTGATGATGAAGTAACAACAATGGATTATGGTACTATTTATCAAACAAGTAGAAAGCAACTTCCAAATTATAATTTCTATCGTGTAATTGGCGATGAATATGGAAGATTAGAAAATAATATAACAGTTACTTATTACTATACTCGTAAACTAGCAACTCTAATTGTTCGTCACTTAGATTTTGAAACAAATGATGAATTAGCAAGAGAAGAAATATCAACTGTTCGTTATGGTGAAGAGTATGAAACTAATCCAAAAGAAATTAGATATTATATTTATAATAGTGTATCAGGTATTCCAACTGGAGTAGTTAATAGTGATACAATTGTTGTTACATATTTCTATATTCCTAAACCATCTCAAGTAATTAGTCATTACTTAGATGTTGATACTGAAAGAGAAATAGCTGATCCCGAAAGTCAAACTGTTGTATATGGTGAATACTATATCACTAGACCTAGTGGCGGCATACCTAAGAATTATGAATTCTTACGTAAAACACCTAATTATGAAGGAGTAGCTACTGAAGATACAATAGATGTTAACTATTATTATCAAAAGATAGATAGTAATGTAACAACAACCTTAAATCTATATGGAACTAATGAAATTAGTGACGCAAGTGAAGATGTTACTTATTACATAGAATATAAGGCTAAAGTAAAAGATTATATTGGCGATGGTAAGATAACAATTGTTGATAAACTTCCTTATCCTATTCATGTTGAAGCTAGTGAACTTGATATGGGTACATATAATGAAAGTGATAATACAATAACTTGGGTTATTGATTGGGATAATATTAATACCTTTGAAAATGAAGATGAAATAGTAATTGAGAAGAATATATCTATTGTTTATGACGGTATAAAAGGAACAGATAGAAGTATTAATAATAATGTATCAGCTACTTTAAAACTTGATAATAATACAAGAAGAGTTGAAGCTGATTTAGCTACAAGAATTAATATTTATGGTACAATTGTTATTCATCACTACTTAGAAGGAACTAATAATCAATTATTCTTAGACGAAATTATTGATGGCTTAATAGGTGATACTTATATTACTCACGAACAAACGATTGAAGGCTTTGAACTAGTAAGAAGACCTCTACAAGAAACACTTACTTTTGAAGAAGAATCATTTGATGTAATCTATGAATATCGTAAGAAAATGATTCATATAACTACTGAAGTAATTGGTGGTGTAGGAGATATTACTGGTTCTGAAGATGTGTTCTATGAGCATGATTCAACACCTGATTATATTGTTATTACTCCAGGAAATGGATATGAAATTGAAAGTATAACAATTAATGATGAAGATATTGAAATAATAGATCCTAAGGGAATGACCTTAGAAAACTTCATTGGATTAACGGAAGACAAGAATATTAAAGTATCATTTACAGAAGAATCTATTGAGGTTCCAATAACGGGTAAAAACAGTAAGTTAATAGTAATATTTATACTACTTGCACTTATGGTTACAATTACTTTATTAGTTAATAAAACTAAGAATAAAATATTAAAAATAGAGAGATAAAAAAATCTCTCTTTTTTATTGAAAAATAGATATAAAAAATCGTAAAAAGATATACTTTTTTTTCTCGATATGATATGATAATAATGTTAGATAGTAGGGTGATTTCATGAGTAAGAAAATCAAATATATATCTTTTATTGTAATAGATGTTATCGTACTAGCTTTTTTTGGCTTTTATTTAACTGTAAATTTAAAATATAGAGATGTTGAAAGCAAAGAGGATATGTCTTTAGGAGATTTTAGACTTCAATCTTTGTTTGCTAATAGCACAACAAATGGTGGTAGTGGGGGTTCAGTTAGAAGTTGTACTGTGAGATCAACTTGGCCTGGAAATTGGTCTATTAACGAAAGCCATACCTTTAGTATTAATAAAACCCCTTCTAATGCATCAGGATTACCAACGTGGTCTAGTAGTGGATCTTGTACTATGTCAGGTTCAACTGCTACTTGTAAATCTAAAGGTGGATGTTCTATTAAAGCTACATTCGCGAATGGAGTAAGTTGTTCTGATTCTATATCATGTGCATGTACTGCATGGTCAGGACCTAAGACAGTAAATCATGTTAGTAAGGTTGCTCACTATGGAGAAACGATGTCTTGGGCTGATGCTAATGATGCCGGTCATTATTATAATACTGGTGGATGGACAAATTGTAATGCTACTGAAACTGATTGTACTAATACCGCTTATTATACAAGAGATTGTGGTAATGGTCCCGATGGAACTCCATCAGGTGGCAATCCATCACAACCAAGAATCTTTACTTTAACAGTAAATCATTATATTGTTGGTACAACAACTAAAGCACCAAATAATTGTAATAAGCAAGGACCAACAGATAAAACTGAGGGAACTTCTTATTCAACTAGTCAATGTAGTACATTAAAAACTGGATGGAGACTTCATCATACTGATGGAGATGCTACTTCTGGTACAATGGATGGTAATAAAGTTGTTAACTATTACTATGAAGAAATACCAAAATGTTATGTAAATAAAACAAGTGGAAACTTTGAATGGGGTCAATATTTAGATTCAGCTAATCATGAAGCTGCTAAGTATACAAATGGTAATGAAATACCTCAATCAGATTGTAATAATCCAACATTTAATTTTAGAAAGATTTCTAATGATACATCACAACCTGTTGCTGGAGCAACATTAAAACTTTATCAAGTTAAAAATGTAAGTAATCAAACAGTAAGTGTTGTTAAAGCTCAATGGGTACAAACATCAACTAATAGTGGTTATTATTCAATTTCTTTACCAGTTGGTGAATATGATTTATATGAAATTGGTGCTCCAAATGGTTATATTTTAAATAAACATCCGGTACATGCTGTTGTTACTAAAAATAAAGTAGTAACGCCAGCAAGTAAAAATGTATCAGTAGGAGACTGGTCATATAAAGATATTAGTTTTGTAAAAACAGATAGTGCTACAGGTCAACCACTTGCTGGTGCTGAACTTGCTATCTTAGATAAGAATAAAAATGAAGTTCACAGTTGGGTATCTGATGGAACACCTAAAGTATTTAATGATTTAGGTCCTGATAGTGCAGATAACTTAGTTGATGGAATGTATTATTTCGTTGAAAAGAATCCTGCACCAATGCATATTATTAATCGAAATCAAATTGTGTTCTATATTAAAACTAATGGACATGCTGCAGGAAGTGATCATGTACAATTACAACAAGATAAATTTACAATGGGTAATGTACCTTGTCCTTATGTAAATATTTCTAAATATGATAAAGATACTGGTAATAAATTATCTGGTGCTAAACTTAGACTTGTTGATTCTGAAGGAAATGTAGTTGAAACATGGACAACCGCTGATAAATCAATTCAAGTATGTCCAGATAAATATTATGTCGAAGAAGTAGAAGCTCCAAAATATTATATTAAAGATGCAAATAAATATGAATTTGAAGTTAAAGAAGATGCTTCTGTTACTCCAAATAATATAAAACTTTATAATAAAAAATATCCTGAGATTCAAATAATGAAGAGTGATTCTAAAACAAGTTTACCTGTTCAAGAAGCTCAATTATCATTATATCAAGATGGTAATTTATTAACAGATTTCCATTGGACAGTAGATGGTAATATTCAAACAGATTCTGGATATTATAATCCTTGGGTAACGAATGCTTATCCAGTTAAATTCTATTTTGCTCCTGGAACATATGTTGTTAAAGAAACAAGTGTTCCAAGTGGTTATATTAAAGCTAGTGATTTCACATTCACAGTAGATGAAAATGGTATACCATCAACAACATATATTGATATGCTTGATATTCCATATCCTGAATTAAAGATTGGAAAGATTGATGCCTTAACAAATGAATATATTGCTGATGCCAAATTAAAACTTGTTGATCATGATGGCAATCTTGTTACAACATCAACTGATAATAGATATTGGGTTGATGAAAATGGAGATGGCGTTATTGATTACTTTAAATCTACAAGTGATGGCTTTATAAAATTCATTTTAAAACCAGGTGAATATACTTTAAAAGAATTAGAGGCTCCAAATAATTACATTAAATATAATAAAGATATTACAATAACAGTAAATGATGATGGAACGATTAATCCTCGTGATGAAATTAAAGTTACGAATGTTCCATGTCCTAAGATTACGATTAGTAAACAAACATCAACATCAACAGAAGAACTTGCTGGTGCAATGATTAAACTTACTAATACAACAACTGGTGAAATAAGATATGTTCAAACTGAACATGAACCAAAAGAAATTCAAGTTTGTGTTGGTAATTGGGAAATGAATGAAATAACTCCACCTGATGGTTATACAAAAGATCCATTTACTAAGAGATTTACAGTAGATGAAGAAGGAAATACAACTAAAAGAGAATTTATCTTTAGTGATCATATTTATCCTGAAGCATTACTATTTAAACGTGATAGAGTAACTAATGATGTTATTAGAGGTGCTGTCTTAAGGCTTGAAAAAGAAAATGGTGAAGTTCTTGATGAATGGACAAGTTTAGATGTTCCACATCGAATGAGACTTGCTCCTGGAACTTATCGTTTAATTGAAGTAGAAGCACCAAATGGTTATGTTAAAACTACAGAACCTGTTGTTTTTGAAATAGAAGAGAATACAGATACAGAAACAAGAGAAATAAGTATATATAATACGCCATATCCATCTGTATATATTTCAAAGATTGATTCAATTACTAAAGAACCAATTGATGGTGCCTTTATGATGATTACTGATTATTCAGGAACAATTGTTGATACTTGGGAATCTATTCCTGATTATCATAAAGTTATTCTTGCTCCTGGAAAATATACAGTAACTGAAACAAGATCTGCACCAAATCATGTGTTCACTAGTGAAACTATTGAAATAGAAGTAAATGAACTTGGTGAAGTAATTGGTGACTATGAATTAATAGATAATAAGATTGTATTTAAGTTAGAGAATGTACCATATCCAAAAGTTAGATTATTAAAAGTTGATCCTGATGGAAATGCTCTATTAGGAGCTAAACTTAAATTAACTGATATTAATGGTAATACCGTTGAAGAATGGATTTCTAATACAAGATTTAAAGAAGTTGTATTAGGACCAGGTAAATATTACTTAGAAGAAACTGAAGCACCACAAGGATATATTAAATCAAATGAAAAGATTGAAATTAATGTATCTGATGATGCTATCGCTACTCCTAGTGAAGTAAGAATGACAAATAAGAGTGCACCAACTGTTAGAATTGATAAACGTGATGCAACATCAAATGAAAATATAGCTGGAGCTGAAATGATTATTAGAAGAGCTGATAATCATCAAATAGTTGCTACTTTTATAAGTACAACAAATTCTTATAACATTAAATTACAACCAGGAAGTTATGAACTACTTGAAAATGTAGCCCCTAATGGTTACCAATATAATGACCAAATTGTTCGTTTTGTGGTAGATGAAGAAGGATCTGATCCAAGTCCAGTAGTTTTTGAAAATAATCGATTAAAAACAATTAGTCTTGCTAAAGTAGATAGTGAAACAGGTGCTTTAATTCCTGGAGCTGTCTTAGTAGTAAAAGACATGAATGATATTGAAATTGCTCGTGTTACTACAGAAACAAGAAGAGTAAATCTAAGTAAATATTTAGATGCTGGTCAATATAAATTAATTGAAGAAGTAGCACCAGAACATTATGCAAAGAGTGATGAAGTTAAATTGTTCACTGTAACAATTGATGAAAATCCAATTCTTGAAATAGACTTTGCTAATACGATGATGCGTAAATTATGTTTATATAAAACAGATAGTGAAACAGGTGCTAAGGTAGCCGGTGCAACATTAAGATTAACAAATAAAGCTAATGGTCAAATCATTCATGATTTTGAAACGATTAGTGATTGTTATAATTATGAAGTACCTTATGGAACATATATCTTAGAAGAGATTAAAGCTCCAAATCATTATCAAAAGACAAATGATAAAGTTGAAATAACTATTGATCGAAATAGTTCAAGAAATATTGAGGTTCATTTAGCTAATCCACCTTATCGTGATTTATCTGTAGCTAAAGTTGATACTGATACTAATGATATAGTTCCTGGAGCTAAGTTAGAGCTTACATATCCAGATGGAACTAAAAAAGAAATAATTACTGGAACTGAAAGAATAATTATTAATGATTTATACTATGGTAATTATAAGTTACAAGAAATAGCTGCTCCTATGAATTATAAATTCAATGGACAAGTATATGAATTTACTGTTAATGACCAAAGTCCTGATGTTATTAATTATGATATAAATGATTATAAGCTAAGATTAATTAGTGTTGCTAAAGTAGATAGTGAAAACGGAAGATTAATTCCAGGAGTAACTCTTGAAATTAGAAATTCTAATGATATACTTATTGATAAAGTAGTGACCGAAGATCAGCCAGTAGTTGTACATGATAGAGATAATC
>JAEEGK010023628.1_pt1 | contig 12806 bp, 6 predicted proteins | sample 8958771 | NCBI WGS metagenome assembly JAEEGK01 (sample SAMN16246547, study PRJNA631951) | gut metagenome | biome: gut microbiome; feature: rumen; material: SC-attached | host: Bos | place: Iran: Karaj | collected 2018-10 | reverse complement strand
AATGGTTAAAGTAAAAATGTCAAACTAATAAAAAAGTCCTCGGAACCTCGGCTCCCTCCCTCTCGGGGAGGGCGGGGGGAGAGGCTGATAATTATGAAGTACATTAAACCAACTCTTAAGATTGAATTGGCTCAGGTTGTCAACATGTTGGCTGAGAGCCTGGTGATTGACAATACCACTACGGTGGACGGTAGTGAGGCATTGACAAAAGATGCTGACTGGGATGACTGGTCAGATGACGAGGATTAGTCCTCTACTCCCAAACTGATAAAGAAAAGGCAGCACTAATTAGTGCTGCCTTTTTTTGTTAATAGGAACTTGTAGATTATTTCAATGTTGTGATGGCGAACTGCATGCGCTTCAGGGTTTCCTCTTTTCCTAAGAAAGCGGCGAGTTCGTACATGTCAGGGCCCTGACCGGCACCTACCAGACAGATACGCCATGCGTTCCACGGACGCAGGCCGGAAGCTTCCACCCAGGGATCCACAACAGTCTTCATGCCCTCTACGGTGAAGTCCTGAATGCCGGAAAGTACCTCGCTGAACTGCTGCATCTCGGCAGCGGTGTTTTCTGTCCAGTTCTTGCGGATGAACTTATCCTCGCGGTCGAAACTCTCGGGTGCTATGAAGAAGAAGCGGGTGAGGGGCCAGAGGTCGGAGGGGAAGCTGATATTACGCTTGCGCTTGTTGCCCTGTCCGTCCACATACTCTATTACCTTCAGCTTCATCATGCGTACCACTTCGGCTTCCTGTGCTGTGGTGGCGCTGATGCCTTCTGCCTTCAGGATCTTGTCAAAGGCGGGTGCCCATGCCTCGTCGGGCTGCTGAATAAGATACTGGTGATTGAACCATGCTGCCTTAACATAATCGAACTTTGCCCCGTTCTTAGAACATTTGCTCAGGTCGAAGAGTTTTACCATCTCGTCCAATGTCATCAGTTCCTGATCATTGCCGGGATTCCATCCGAGCAGGGCCAGGAAGTTGACTACGGCCTGTGGCAGGTAGCCTTTCTCGCGATAGCCGCTGGATACCTCGCCGGTCTTGGGATCGTGCCACTCCAATGGGAATACGGGGAAACCTAACTTGTCACCGTCTCGCTTACTGAGCTTACCGTTGCCTATGGGCTTGAGCAGCAGAGGCAGGTGGGCAAAACGGGGCATGGTATCTGCCCAGCCGAATGCTTCATAAAGGAGTACGTGCAGGGGCGCACTGGGCAGCCACTCCTCGCCGCGAATGACATGGGTAACCTCCATCAGGTGGTCGTCCACGATGTTGGCCAGGTGATAGGTAGGCAGTTCGTCGGCGCTCTTGTAGAGTACCTTGTCGTCCAGGATGCTGCTGTTGATGCGTACCTCGCCGCGAATCAGGTCGTCCACCAGGACATCTCTGCCGGGCTCGATGAGGAAACGGACTACGTACTTATGGCCTTCGGTTATCAGTTTATCCACCTCTTCCTTGGGCATGGACAGTGAGTTGCGCATCTGCATACGTGTGCTGGCATCGTACTGGAAGTTCTCTACCTCGGCACGCTTGGCATCCAGCTCCTCGGGGGTGTCGAAGGCAATGTAGGCTTTGCCATTGTCCAGGAGCTGTTGGACATACTTCTTATAGATGTCCCTGCGCTCGCTCTGACGGTACGGGCCGTGTGAGCCGCCGAAGCTGACGCCTTCATCAAACTGGATGCCTAACCATTTGAAACTTTCAATGATGTACTCTTCGGCTCCGGGGACAAAGCGTCCGCTGTCCGTATCCTCGATGCGGAAAATCAGATCACCTCCGTGCTGACGGGCAAAAAGGTAGTTATATAACGCTGTTCTGACGCCGCCGATATGCAGCGGACCTGTGGGGCTTGGGGCAAATCTTACCCTTACTTTTCTATCTTGCATAAGCTATTGTTATCAAAAATCGTGCAAAAGTACTCATTTTTTTTCTAACAAAAGACTTTTTTTTGTATTTTCGCACTTGGAAAGCGTAGCTTTGGGGCGAAAGGACGGTTTACAGTTTACAGTTTACGGTTGACTAACCACTAACCTCTAACCTCTCACTCCTAACCACTAACCACTAACCTCTAACAAGAAAAGATGAGCAGATACAACCGACAGCGGATTATCAGTAATAAGGAGTTCCTGTACAGGATTGCAGGGTTGATAGGTATGATTGCCATCCTGGCAGTCTGTCTGCCTAAGGGCGGCTATAGTAAGTATGAGTACAAGATAGGGGAGCCCTGGGAATATGAACAGATTATCGCCCAGGACAGTTTCCCGGTCTATAAGAGCGAGGAACAGCTGAAGCGTGAGTCCGACAGCCTGCACAACTTCTATGAGCCTTACTTTGAGATGGACCGCACCGTCTTTGACAAACAGGCGGAACAGCTGAAAGCGGCCTTCAGGACATTGCAGTCCGAGGGAGTTCCCTTCTATTACCTGCCCCATCTGACGGAGAAGCTCCGCTACCTGTATTCCCAGGGAATTATTGATGCTGAAAACTATGACAACCTGAAGAAGGAGGATACCCGCCAGGTATGGCTCTTTGAGAATAATGAGTCGCATCCCCGATATGTAACACAGTTGTTTACGGAAAAGACAGCCTATGAATACCTGATGACAGAAGAGGACAGTGTGCGGTTCAATCACGGCAGGCTGATGCGCTGTGCATTGGATAAGTACATTCAGCCCAATCTGACCTATGATGCCGAAAAGTCCTTGCAGCAGCGTCAGGAGATTGATGCCCAGTTAGTGCCTTTCATAGGGCAGGTGCAGGCTAACCAGAAACTGGTGGATCACGGACAGATTGTGGATGAATACACCTTCTGTGTCCTTCAGTCCATGGAACGCTTCCAGCGTACCCGCTCACTGAGCAACACCGAGAAGCTGGTTCAGCTGGGCGGTCAGGTTACGTACATTGCCATTATGATGATTCTGCTGCTGTTCTACTTTGAGCAGTTCCGCAGTGACTATCTGGCGAACATCCGGACCGTGATGCTGGTGATCTGCCAGTTCCTGCTTTTCCCGTTGCTTACCTTTGCGCTGATATCACACAGTCTGATGAGTGTGTATGTGATTCCCTACTGCATCCTGCCTATCTTTATCCGTGTGTTCATGGACAGCCGTACGGCTTTCATCACCCATACGTTATCAATCCTTATCTGCGCTATGGCTCTTACCCGGCCGTATGAGTTCATCGTCACGCAGACGGTGGCGGGACTGGTTGCCATCTACAGTCTGCGTCAGCTCTCGCAGCGAAGTGAGCTGGTACGCTCGGCGGTACTGGTTACAGTCGCTACGCTGGTCACGTACTTCTGCATTGAACTGGTGCATGGCAGTCCGTACAGCACAAACGGGTTTGACAAGTGGACGTATATATACATTCTGATGGCCGGTGTGCTATCATTGCTGTCCTATACGTTGCTGATGCCTGTGGAGCGTATCTTCGGCTTTACCTCGAACGTTACGCTGGTGGAGCTGTCCAATATCAACAATACCATCCTTCGCCGTCTTTCGGAGGAGGCTCCCGGTACGTTCCAGCATAGCATGCAGGTGGCTAACCTGGCTGCGGAAGTGGCCAACAAACTGGGTGCCAAAAGCCAGTTGGTACGTACCGGTGCCCTGTATCATGATATCGGCAAGCTGGAGAATCCCGTTTTCTTTACGGAGAACCAGTCCGGTACCAATCCGCATGACAATCTGCCGTATATCCAGAGCGCGCAGATTATCATCCGGCATGTGAAGGACGGTCTGCGTCTGGCCGACAAGTACCAGCTGCCTTCGGTCATAAAGGATTTCATCACCACGCACCATGGCAAGAGTCTGGCCAAGTACTTCTATGTTTCATTCAAGAATGACTTCCCTGACAAGGAGGTGGATGAGCGCGTCTTCACCTATCCGGGTCCCAACCCCACCACGGTGGAACAGGCCATCCTGATGATGGCCGACTCCATCGAAGCGGCCTCGCGCAGCCTGAAGGAATACACTGAGGAGAATCTGAACAGCATGGTGGACAAGATCATTGACGACCAGGTTAACAGCGGCTATTTTGCCCAGTGCCCCATCTCGTTCCTGGAGATTGCCGATGCCAAGGATGTCTTCAAGACCAAGCTGCGTACCATCTATCACACCCGCATCCAGTATCCGGAGTTATCCGAGGATAAACGGGAACGTTAACGGGAACGGGAACGGGGGTGTGACAGGGGGCAGAGCTCCCGTTGGTTCCGCCAACGGATAAAATATAAGAATAAAAAACGCCCGGCATACGCTGTTTTCCGAAAAAATCCTTATCTTTGCAAAGAAAAAAGAAGACGGATACAGAAATATAACAATACAAACAGACTTCATATAATACAAACTTAACAAAACTATACTATGAAAAGAGATATGTTAACGATTCTGCTGCTGACGATACTGTTCGGAGCACTTCCAGCGAAGGCGCTGGGCCAGGACTGGGAAGGTAAGATACTGTCAGTAGGTGAGACTGCTACCTCATTACAGGCGGATAAATGGTATGTGATGTATAACGCTTTTACATTGTCCTATGCCAAGGAGGAGCAGGGGAATACCCTGAAAGCCTCCGCAACGAATCCGAACGGGCTGGATGCCTCAACTGCGGCCGGTTATCTGGTGCAGCTGGAATCTGCCGGTGAGGACGGTAAGTATTACCTGAAATCCGGCCTGGGAAACTACTATTGCAACCTGGGATCCAATAAGAACAACGGCACCAATGCCACCCTGGCCACCAAGTATGCCTATACCTTCTCGGCCTTCAACAGCGAGGGTCACTGGTCATTGAAGTCTTCCTATTACCTGCAGAGCAGGGACGGCAGCCTGATCGGTGCCAGCAGTAAGGGTAGTGTGAACGGTGACCGCGACTGGATGTTCCGTGCGGTGTCCTTTACGGGAGCCGGTGATCTGGACGGGGCCGCCTATGTCAAGTATGTGCTGAACAAGGGCGGACTGGTGCGTTTTGCCAACCGCAGGAATACTTCTGTCAATCTTGCTGACAATGCCAGTCAGACCTTAGGTGTGCAGGCGGACCTCAACTCATTGCAGCAGGTCTGGATTCTGGAGAAGAAGGGTGACGGCTACACCCTGCGCAACGGAAGCACGGGCCGCTACCTGGCACCTGATGACAATTTCCGCACCCCCAGCGCTTCGGCCAAGACGCTGTACATCCAGTACAGTCCCAACAACTCCGGGAATTCGTCCTATATCAACATCTCGGAGAAGAGTGATTTCAGCGGCACTTCCTGTCTGAACCTGAACGGCACTACACTGTACAAGTGGAGCTGTCAGGGTGATGCGGGTTCTGACTGGACGGTCTCTGTGGTGGAGAACTTCTCGTTAGAGGAGGTACAGGCAGGACTGCTGGAACAGTCAGACTTCAAGGCTCCCGAGGTAGGGAAGTACTACCGCATCCGCAATATGGGCTACAATACGTACATGAACGAGGACTTCAGCAATAACAGTGTGAACTGCGAGGGGCTGAATGCCGATAAGCTTTCGCAGTACTGGACCGTGACGTCCACGAATACTGGGGATAGGTTCCAGCTGCAGAATCTCTGCACCGAGCGTTATATTGTCCGTCAGGGCGGTACGCTCAGCAGTCAGTACAGGACGCAGGCCAATAAGCCGGCGGCCGGATTCGGTTTTACCCGTAACAGTGACGCCACGAATATGCTGTACTACATTATCGATAACGGAAATGTGGGCCTGCACTGCGATGCCGGTGCCCGCGTGGTGGGCTGGAGTACGAATGATATTGCCGGCAGCACCTGGGGCTTCGAGGAAGTGGAACTTACCGACGAGTTCATTCAGGAAGGACGCGCTGCCCTTAGCAACTATGCCGAGCTGAAGGCTAAGATAGGAACCTACAAGGCTGCCCTTGCCAACCTGTTCAAGGACAATGCCTGTACAGAGCTGAAGGATGAGATTCAGGCCCTCTCTGATGCGGACTTGGCTGAGAATGAGGACTTCAAGGCGCTGAATGCCGATATACAGGCGATGGTGCTCAAGGTCAAGAACAATACCTGGCAGAGCTTCACCTCCTCCACGGGCTATACCCGGGAGGGATTCGAGAAATTCTTCCGTGTCCGCGATGACTATCAGGTGTACAGTAACTACCAGCAGATGGCATGGAACGAGTATGCCGGCATGAGCTACAGCTTCGGCAAGCTTTCCGGTCCTACGGGTATCGTGGGAAAGGCGGGTGATATCATCTACATCTATCTGGACAAGGAGCCCGGCTCCGACTGTACGCTGCAGGCTGAGGTAGTATTGGACAGCGACAGCCCGGGTGACCATCAGACGGGCAGCACGACTGACCTGCATGCCGGACTGAATGCCGTTCTGCTGAGCTCGCCCAGTACGGTCTATATCTTCTATCAGTTGAACAGTCCCCAGAAGTATCTGGCTGACTGTCCAGATGTGAAGATACACATTGAGGGCGGCGAGCTGCAGGGTTACTTTGACTATACACGCGGTATGACGAACCAGGACTGGACGCTGCTTTATGAGAAGATGCTCAATAAGAGCAATGTTGTCAACTTCAAGTGTGACCGGGTGGTCTTTGCGATGGTAGGCAGCCTGGTGAAGAATGCTATCGGCAGGACCGGTGAGGTGGAAGGCCTGATGCGCATATGGAATAACTTTGTGGAATGTGAGGAGGACCTGATGGGCTTCAAGGAAGACCTGGCGGGCCGGTTCCGTAACATCTGGAATGCCTTCTCGGTTACCCACGGCTATATGTATGCCTCTACCTACGGTACTTACTACAGTGACGGAACCATCTCTACCGTTATGAACTATGACCAGCTTACCAAAAGCGGCGGTGCCATCTGGGGCCCCTCGCATGAGATCGGGCACAATCACCAGGCCTGCTTTAATATCGTGGGTGCTACCGAGGTGAGCAACAACCTGTTCTCCAACGTCAATGTGTTCCTGCACGGTGTCTCCACTACTCGCGGTACCAAGGTGACCGATACCCTGGAGGATTTTGCCAGGGGTAAGGGCTGGTTCGGCATGGACATCTGGGAGCAGACGCGATTCTACTTCCAGCTTTACCTGTACTTCCATGCACAGGGTCACAAGCCCGACTTCTATCCCACGCTGTTCAAGATGCTCCGTCAGGATCCCATCCATAAGCGTTCAAATACGTACGATGCCACCCTTGCCAACGAGAACGGTGTGGTGGGCGGCTATATCAGCTACGGAAAGCAGGATTACCTGCATATGGCTAAGAAAATGTGTGACGCTGCCCAGCTGGATCTGAGCGAGTTCTTCGAGGTGAACGGTATGTTCGTACCATACGACAAGTTCTATGTGGGCGACTATGGTGACTACTGGGTTACCACTACCGAGAAGGATATTGAGGATGCCAGGACTTATATGCACCGGTATCCCAAGGCTCCCAGCATCTGCTTCATAGATGACCGTATCAAACCGTCAGCCGCTATCTTCGACGGCCCCTTCGAGGGCAAACCAAAGGGTGCGAACCGTGTGGCCTATGATGACGGTGAGGTACCCATCGGCTATGCCGACGTAGGCCAGTGGACTGACTTTGTGGATGAATACCAGGTTAGCGGCTACTATTATACAACCTCCACCAGCGGCGGTGTGACAACCTATTCGCTGAACGGTTCGGGTGCTATCGGATTCAAGGTGTATGACAAATACGGGAATCTGGTATATCTCTCCAATAAGAAGAAGTTCACCATTCCCACGTACGTTGCCGCCAAGCTGACCGACGGATTCAAGATAGTGGCATGCGAGGCCAATGGATATGAGGTGCAGGTTCCCTATGGTCCTGCCATGTACCGTGGCGAGATGACGGTTTACTATGAGGGCAATCCCACGCCCCATACCTTATATTATTATGGTACGGGTACTGCCGGCAAGAGCGAGATGAACCCGCTGCCTGCCAACTCCATTGCCTATGTGAAGCCCGGACAGACGGAGAAGAAACTTCCCACGGCCGAGTTCCTTGCCAATACCAATGTGGTTGGTGCCGATGGTACTGCGCAGCAGCTTAGGATTGACGGTGACAAGCCTTTCTTCGTGCCCACTGAGTTTACGGCTCAGCAGATCCGTTTCACCAAGAGCGGCTCGGGCTATCAGGCCCTGTCATTACCCTTCGATCTGACGGAAGAGGGTTCTGAGACTGTATCAGCCGGCCAGCCTGTGATAAAGGAGGGTAGGGCAGATATCACTGTTACAGACGCCACGGTTCAGGCCGGTATCTATGACAGAACTGCGAGCGGTTACATCCTGGCCCCTGACGGCAACTCATACATCTATGCCGAGGATATTACGCCCTTCACATATATTTGGGAAGATCCGGATGGATTGGAAAGAATTCAAAATCCAGAATCCGAAATTAAAAATAGGGAGGGAGTTTTCGATCTTTCCGGAAGAAAGATCAACTCTCAGCTGTCAACTGTCAACTGTCAACTTAAGAGGGGTATTTACATTGTGGACGGTAAGAAAATTGTGGTTAAATAATGGGAAAAGTTAAACCTGAGAAGAAAGAAAAGACAGAAAAGTCGGAGAAGACAGGCCGGGCAGTGCGCCTGCCCGTGCTGCCCATCTTTTTCGTGGTAGTGCTGATATGGGCATCATGGTACTATGGAAGCGTCTTTCAGATGAGTCGCGACTACAGTTTCTGGGTGGCGGATACACGTCAGTTGGATTTCATCCTGTCCTGTTCCTTCGGTAGCCTGCGTTATGTGGGCCGCGCACTGCTGATGACCTACAGGTATCCGTTGCTTGGCGGATTCCTGATGGCTTCCATGCTTACGCTGGGCTCCTGGCTGGCTGGATATTGCTGGCGACTGAATGCGAAGTGGCGTGCCATCCAGTATCTGCCTGCGCTGGCTTATATGGGAACTGTCACCTATAAAGGGTTTAATATTTTCTTCGAGGGTGAGGCGGGATTCATCATGGGTATTCCCTTCCTGATTCTGCTTGTACTGGTTATCTGGGGCATCATGATCAGGAGTTTCAGCCGTAAACCCGTTCCGGCCCTTGTAGGTATTCCCCAGGATGAGACACCGCGCCAGAATGGTGTGCAGCTGTTACTCATTGCCCTTGCCATGGCTGCCATCATAGGATTTGATATGTGGCAGCGTCCCTATGTCCGTGTTGTCTGCCGCCTGATAGAGATGGAATATGATCAGGACTGGGAGGGTATTCAGAAACTGGCCCGTGCCAATGCTAAGATGAGTAACCGTCCTATGGCCTGCGCCTATGCCATTGCCCTGGTACAGACCGAACAGATTGCGGAAAGGATGTATGACATACGCCTGGATTACGATTCCCTCAGTATCACCGGAATGGACGGGCAGCATAATAACGCAAGTTGCCTGTATGTGCCTGAAGGGAATTACTATGGCGGTTTCATTGAGCCTGCGATACGTTCGGCCATGGAGCAGATGGTGATGACCGGCCCCACAATCCGTTTGCTCAGACTGCTGACCAAATGCGCGCTCGTAAGAGGGGAGTGGGTCCTGGCAGATAAATACCTGACCATACTCAGGCAGGTTCCCTTCGAAGGCGGTTTCTGTGAGAAGTACGGTGCTATGGTAGGGAAGGATTCGCTGGTGAATGCGGACCCTGAGATTGCCAAGATCCGCCTGACGGAACCGATTCATGACAGTTTCGAGAGCCAATACCAGCAGCCGCTCTTCATGGGTTATAACCTGATGCTTGTGGAGGGGCGCAGTGCCAATGCGCTGGTCAACAGCCTGTGTGTGTGCCTTTATACCAAGCTGATGCCGCAGTTTGTGGAGCGCCTGCAGCCGCTTGTGGGTACTACGCCTCCCAGTATCATCATGGACGGTATCCTGCTGGCAGCCAACAAGAATCCGGGACTGGAAAATAACTTCACCGGTATGGACCTGCGTATTCCCAGAATACAGAGTTTCCTGAATAGTGTACAACCCTATATGAGTGACCGTCCGGGTCATGCCTACGAGCTGTTCGACAAATACAAGGGGTACTATCCCTACTACTATTTCTTCGGCAACCTGAAGGCTACCAGAAAGGGATACACCACGCTGCAGACGTCAAGTTCGGGAGTGAATTAGTTGAGAGTTGACAGTTGAGAGTTTAGTTATGACATATAAGACATTTTTGTGTGCGATGCTGTTATTATTACTGGCGGCTTGCGGTAAACCTGCGCCGCAGGTGCCGGATCAGTATTCGCAGTTGGAGGAAAGCGCGGACATCTGGCCTGACTATACGGATATCATTGTGCCTCCTAACATTGCGCCGCTTAACTTTATGGTGCGTGATACGCAGGCCGATGGCTTTGTGGTGCATCTGCAAGGCAAGGGAATGGAGTTGCTGGCTTCGGCCGGTGACAACGGAGTGGTGCAGATGGACATGACGGGATGGAAGCAATTGCTTGAAACCGGAAAGGGTTCGGATATCAGGGTCTCAGTGTATGCCAGAAGGGGAGGGAAATGGTTCTGCTTCAAACCCTACAAGCTCAGTGTGGCAGAGGAACCGGTTGATGCCTATCTGAGCTATCGTCTGATACCGCCCAGCTACGAGCTGTACCGCCAGTTGGGAATTTATCAGCGTGACCTTACCAGTTGGGATGTCCGTACCATATATGAGAATAACCGTGAATACAAGGACGGAGAGAATCACTGTATCAACTGCCATAATTACCGTAGCAACAGTTCGGCAGACATGATGTTCCATGTCAGGGCCAACTATGCGGGTACGGTTATCGTTCAGAACGGCAAGGCGCATAAGGTGCAGATGAAGGACAGCACCATCCTCTCGGCCGGTGTGTACCCTTCCTGGCATCCCAAGGAGAACCTGATAGCTTTCTCAACCAATAAGACCGGACAGGCGTTCCACGTCTATCATCCTGAGAAGGTGGAGGTTATGGACCAGTCAAGTGACCTGCTATTGTATGACGTGACAAAGAATGAGGTGCGCCATATTCTGCGCACAACCGACGAACTGGAGACTTTCCCCTGTTGGGCTCCTGACGGCAGGAAACTCTATTACTGTCAGGCTGATATCTCCTCGCTGATTAAACCTGAGCTACCGGACAGTACCCGTCCTACCCAGCTTCTGTTTGCCTATGACAGTATTTACTACAACCTGATGTCTGTCACCTTTGATGCTGAGACACGCAGGTTCGGTGAGCCTGAGCTGGAAGTGGATGCGGCCTCGATGCACAGAAGTATCAGTGTTCCCCGGGTGAGCCCTGACGGAAGATACATACTTTACACACAGGGTAATTACGGACAGTTCCATATCTGGCACAAGACTGCTGACCTCTGGATAAAGGATTTGCGGACGGATAACTGCTATGCCCTGACCGAAACCAACAGCCCGGAAGCTGACAGTTTCCACTCCTGGAGCAGTAACGGACGCTGGATGGTTTTTGCCAGCCGCAGGATGGACGGCAACTACTCAAGGGCTTTCCTGGCTTACTTCGACAAGAACGGCAAGGCGCATAAGGCCTTTGTGATTCCGCAGGAGGATCCGCGGACAAATGTTCTGCTGCTGAAGAGTTTCAATGTACCGGAACTTACCAAGGATGCGGTAAGCATCTCTACGGAGGATCTCCGTAAGTGCATCTACGATACTGAGGCGGAGAATGCGAAATACATTCCCACCGAGGCTACCTTCCGCCACCAGAAGCCCCAGGCTGACGGGGTAACGGGAGCAAGCAGGCTAAATTAGAGTTGACAGTTGATAGTTGACAGTTTAATTCTGAATTTATAATTTTCATATTAATAACCATAGACCCACAGCCCTGATTGTCTATCCCTGACGGGAGTTTGGAGAGGGCCGAAAAGATGAGAGTAATCATCAATCCTGACTATGCCACACTTTCAAAGTGGGCAGCAAACTATGTTGCAGCTAAGATCAATGCTGCTAATCCTACTGCAGAGAAGCCTTTTAAGCTGGGCTGCCCTACAGGTTCCTCACCCCTGGGCCTGTACAAGGAGCTGATTGCCCTGAATAAGGCCGGAAAGGTTTCCTTCCAGAATGTTGTTACCTTCAACATGGACGAGTATGTGAACCTGCCCGAGGAGCATCCTGAATCTTACCACAGCTTCATGTGGACTAACTTCTTCTCACATATCGACATCAAGAAGGAGAATGTTCATATCCTGAACGGAAACGCTCCTGATCTGGCAGCTGAGTGCGCAGCTTACGAGCAGGCTATCAAGGATGCGGGCGGTATTGACCTGTTCATGGGCGGTATCGGTCCTGACGGACACATTGCCTTCAACGAGCCCGGTTCTTCCCTTACCTCACGCACCCGTGTGAAGACCCTGACTACCGACACCATCATTGCCAACTGCCGTTTCTTTGACAATGACGTGAACAAGGTGCCCAAGACCGCACTGACCGTAGGTGTAGGTACTGTTATGGATGCCAAGGAAGTGCTGATAGTAGTGAACGGCCACAATAAGGCACGTGCTTTGCAGCATGGTGTTGAGGAAGGTGTCAGCCAGATGTGGACTATCTCTGCCCTGCAGATGCATCCCCATGCCATCATTGTCTGTGACGAGGCGGCCTGCGGTGAGCTGAAGGTTGATACTTACAAGTACTTCAAGGATATTGAGAAGGACAATTTATAAAAAAAACTCCCTCCGGGGAGTTTTTTTTGGTTAGTGGTTAGTGGTTAGCGATTGGCGGTTAGTGGTTGGCCGATTCCGCTGGTCGTCAGCCTAACGGCCATTATGTTTAATAACTATCCTCTAATCCCTCACCACTAACTTCTCACCTCTTACCACTAACCTCTAACCTCTAACCACTAACCTCTTACCTCTTATATCTTGATATA
>JAEEGK010023627.1_pt1 | contig 12806 bp, 4 predicted proteins | sample 8958771 | NCBI WGS metagenome assembly JAEEGK01 (sample SAMN16246547, study PRJNA631951) | gut metagenome | biome: gut microbiome; feature: rumen; material: SC-attached | host: Bos | place: Iran: Karaj | collected 2018-10 | reverse complement strand
ATAAAATTGATAATGATGATGAAATAGAACAATATAATATTTTAATTGAAAGTAGATATCCAAAATTAATATATAATTTTAAAAAATATTTTAGTAATTTAAAAAAAATCGAAAAAATTAAAAATGATAAAAATTCATATGCATATAATTCTCAAAATATAAATAAAAATTTAATAAATGAATATGAATTATTTTCAACAAAAAAAAAACATTTATTAATAGAATATAATATTATTATTGATAAATATATTTCATTAACTAAAAATAAATCAAATTTGACAAAAACATATTCAAATTTAATTAATGCATATATTGAAAAAGTAGAATTTTATATTAAATATTATATAAATGAAGAAAATGCAACAACACAAATTTTTTCTACTATTCATAAATTGTTTAATAAAATAAAACAATATATTAAGATAAATAAAGAATTTATTAAACCAAAACATTTGTTGAAATCTTTATTAAATGAAAGTATTGAAAATGAAAATATTGAAATACCAAATGAAATATTTATACAAAGATTAAATTATTTAAAAGGTTTATTATCTTATAAATCAAAACATTATTTAAAAGCAATAAAATATTTTATTAAAGTAACAAGTGATACAAATAAAAAAGTAAATGATGCAAAAATATCAATTAAATCAATTAAGAAATTAATTTCAATTTCATTTTTAATTTACTCATATTATGATAAAATAAATAGATTTAATAATGACAAAGAATTAATTAAACAATATATTAATCTAAAAAAGAATGAAATAAATAAATTTCAAGTAATAAATAAAGATTATATTTTTATTGTAAGTTCAAATGCCTTAAACAATTTTATTGAAAGTGCATATGAAAAAATAAGATATATAATTGATAATTATATTACTAATGATGATAGGTTTTCTGTTACTTTAGGTTGTGAAAATGAATTAAAAATTATTTCTATATTAGATTTTAAAAAATCATTTTCAAATCATTTAATTTTTGATTTTATTCAAACATATTTTAAAAATGAAAATATTATAGATAATAAAGAAGATACTTTAAAATTTTTAATTAAGAAATCTAAAAGTTATCTTGTTAAAAAAAATATTGATTCGAAAAGATTAGGGATTATTATATTTATGGGAATTAAAAATAATATTTCAGTAGATAATTTTGTTTGGTTATGTTCAAAAGAAATAGAACAAGTAATTAATGGAAAAAATGAAAAATTAATTTTAATATTACAAGAAATAAATAATCAAAGTAACGAATTTATTGATATTAAAAATGATTTTGATTACTCTAAAATAAATAAAACTTCATGTGAAATAATAAATTTTGAAGATATAAAAGTCTTAAAAAACTCATTAAAAATATATGGTAATATTAATGAAAATATAAATTTTCCATATGAAAAATATGTAAATATTTAATATATCATTTAATATTTCATTTTTATATTTAAATATAAAACTATATTTATTCAATTATTATTATTTAAAGTAATAATTTCAAATTCCTTTGAATCAGAATTAAATATATAAAACTTATCAGAAAAAATAGAAGAAAAACCTCCATAATTACAATTACCTAAATCATAAAAATTTCTTCCATCAAACTCATCTTTTTCAGGTAATAAAATATTATTTTCTCTTTCAAGAACACCATTTTGACAATTAAACTTATAGCAATAATTAACATCATCTTCTTTACTATTTAATTTTCCTCCAAATAAATAAACTAATTCATTATTAATATTAACAACACCAAAATAAAAAGGAATAGGTTCATTAAAATTAATTTCAATTTTTTCCCAATTTTTCATTTCTTTAATATTTAATTTTTCAATAATTTTATTAGTTAATTCACTTTTTTCACATAATCCTCCAAATAATAATAAAAAAGTATTATCAACACTAATACAACAAGGCCATGATCTTGAATTTTCTAAATCAGGTAAATTAATCCAAGTATCATTAATTAAATTATATTTTTCAATTTTTTTTGATTTAAAACCTGAAATTGAAAAAATATCATTTTGAACTCCAATTAAACAATGATAAGAATGTCCTGTTGGCATATCTTTTAATTTATCAAAACTATTTGATTTTGAATTATATCTATAAAACATTTTTGATGATGAGTATCCTCCACTTATATAAAATTTACCTTTATAATTTAAAGTTGAATGATATGATTCAAATCTTTTAATTATTGTTTCAGATAAATCAATATTTGATTTTTTTACTTTTTTTTCTTTTATTGAATAATATATTAAATTATTTGAATTTATTTCAATATTATAATATCCGGTTATTGGTTCTTCATATTCTTCTTCATTTTTTATATTTTCTACTTTATTATTTGCTAAATTAAAAGAAAAATTTGATAATCTTGTTGTTGGAGAACGAGATTGTCTTCTTTCTCTTATATCTTGTTCTATATTTTTTATTAAATTTTTTTTGTCTTTTGAATTTGAAAGTAAGTTCATTAAATTTAATTTTTTATCATTATTTTGATTAAAATTTATTGAAAATCTTCCACTTCTTGTAATAAAATTTGAATTTTCTAAATTTGAATTTGTTACTAAATTCATATTTATATTTTTTTTTTTCAATTCTAAATCTTCTAAATCATTATTTATAAAAAATATTTTTTTTAAAGAATTTATTCCATTATGTATTCTATTAATTAAATCATTTAAAACATCTTTAAAAACTTCTATTATATTTTTCAAATTAAATATTTTTTCATTTACTTTTTCATTATTTTCATTTATAAATTTGTATTTAATATAAAAATTTAAAAGATCTTTTTCATTTGTTAAAGTAGATTCTTTTTTTGTATATTCATATAAATATTCAACTTTTTCTTTATATTCTAAAATAACAGGGAAAATTGAATAAAAATCATTTTTAAAATCATTATAAACTGTATTTTTTCTATTATTAATTTCCATAATTAAATCATTTAATTCTTGCATTGAATTATTTATATCATCTCTTAAATCATTACAAACAATTTCTTCATTTAATGAATTTTTATTCGGATCAATTCCCATAGAAATTAAAGTTTTATATAAATTATTTTTATATTCTTCAATTTCACTTTTATATTTAATTACTTCATTTTTTTTAATTATTTTATGATTTTGATGTTTATTTAAACACAAATCACAAAATCCCATTCCACAACTAATACATAAATTCATTTCTTTTTCATTTGGATGAATTTGACATTCAGAAGTTAATTTTGTTATTAATGCATTTTGTATTTTATTATTATCATCTCTCATTGATTCAGTTAAAGTTATTGAAATCATTTTTAAATTAAATTCATTTGATTCACATATTTCTCCTATATTTTTATCAAATTCTGTTAATTGATTTCCTTTATAATATAAATTTATTATTTTATTGTTTAATTCTGGATTTTTGTAATAATTTTTTTTTATTGAATGAATTAAGTCTTTTACTGAGCTTTTTGAATTACACATTTGTTTAAATTTTTCTTGACCTGTGTCTATTGTACATGAAATTATACGATCTTGACTAAATCTTAAAGGTTTTTCGTCTTTTTCTTTTGCTACACAAATTCCCATTTATTTTTTATTGCATCATTTTTAATTTTGATAATATATTTATTTTATTTTTTATGTTAATTATTTTATATTATTAAATAAAAAAATTAAAATAATTTCTACTAATCAGAGAAATATTGTAATTTTTTTATTCCCAAAAATAAATTTAAAATCGGTTTTTTTTTATTTTTTATTTATTTCTTTTTAAATTAAAAAAATAATCATAATGAATTTAAGTTTTTAATTTTAAAATTAATTGTTGTTATTTTTATTTAATTTATTATAATATAAAGAAATTTTTATTGATTAAAAATGGTTAATAAATATAAAATATTATATCAAAAAATAACAATGTTTATTTAAAATAATATTTAAAAAATATTAAAATAAAAAAATAATAAAAAATGTTTCCCTTAATATTAAAAATAAAATATTTTTAAAAATGAATATACTCCTAAAATTATTCTTTTTTGTTAAAATTTTTTAATATTTTTATATCATTGCATATTAGTTTACAACTCTTATTCATATGATAGAATATATCTCTCATATTTTTAACATTATTAGTATTAAAATTAGATAAATTTAAAGATTTTAAAGAAGAACAATTAGAGAACATATAACTCATATTTGTAACATTATTAGTATTAAAATTAGATAAATTTAAAGAAGTTAAAGAATAACAATAAGAGAACATTTGATTCATATTTGTAACATTATTAGTATTAAAATTAGATAAATTTAAAGAAGTTAAAGAAGAACAATTATAGAACATATGATTCATATAAGTAACATTATTAGTATTAAAATTAGATAAATTTAAAGAAGTTAAAGAAGAACAATTATAGAACATATAACTCATATCTTTAACATTATTAGTATTAATATTAGATAAATTTAAAGAAGTTAAAGAAGAACATTTAGAGAACATATAACTCATATTATTAGCAATATTACTATTAAAATTAGATAAATCTAAAGTAGTTAAAGAAGAACAATTATAGAACATAAAATTTAAATTAGTTAAAGGTTTTTCAAAAATAAATTTTATTGAATATTTTCCTTTAATTGGGAAATTATATTTAAAAGAAAAATCAATTTTATTTTCATTTAAGAATAATAAACAATTTTCTCTAATTTCTTTTTAATTATTTATTCCTTCTATACCTATATCTTCTTTTATTACTTCTTCATAACAACTTTATATTTTAATTTTTTTATCTTTTTTAATAATATATTCACATATTATATCTGGATTAATATTAAATAAATTGATTAAATTAAATTAGAATTATTATGATAATTTAAGATATATAATAAATAATGCATATGAATAGTATAATGTAGAATTAAATAAATTATTTGATAAAAAACAAAATTGTTTTATGTTATTATATGAATTAAAATTACAAGAGTATCTTATAAAAAAAGAAAAAATGATTATTAGGAAAAGAGTTCAAAAGAAATTTATAAATTGAAAAAATGTTTGTAATAAGAGAAGAACTCCATTTAATCGAAAAAATGACTGATTCAAATAGGAAAGAAATTTTAGAAAAAGGAAAAGCATAATGCTTGAAAAAGCTCGAGGTATATTAGCTAAATAAATTAAAAATAATTATATTTTTATGAACTATATTATATATAATATGAACAAGAAACTATATTTTTAATTAATTTCATTTAATAAATATATATTATAATTGTTTTAATTATTTATTATTATTCATATTTTTAATCCAATAGATATAGAGATATACAAAATATTTACAATTTTATATATATTTTATTTAACTAATATATTCTCCAATGGTGGTAAAAAGAATTTAATAATATATAATTTATTTTTTGTAAACAATTTGCTATCAATTTTTAAATGGGATATTTTGTTATTATTTGTTTCTTATATTTTATAGTGTATTAGTTGATTTATAATCATCGTGAATCTAATAAAAAAACTAAATTCTGGAAATTGGCAAAGGTATTTTTTTATAAAAATATTTTAGAAAAAGGAGAATGTATATTTAAAATGTGAGATTATTTATATCTCCAACTGAATATTTATTTAAATTTTAATTAATTGATAATTATATTAAAATTAGTAAACCAAAAAATACCTCAAAACAACATCGATTTTAATGAAATTTACAATTATGAATATATAAAAAGAAAATTAATTTTTTAAATAATTTAAAAGAGATTTGATTAATTTTTATATTTTATGAATTTCAATATTTTTTTTGATTTTCAACAATAATTCATATATTGAATAATCATTTAAATAGTTTAAAAGCTAAATTATCTCTTAAATTATTTAAAAGTTTAATCAAATGAAATACAATAAAAATTCTTTTTTTTATTTTATAAAAATAAATATATATAATTTTCCTTATAATAATAAATAATAAAATTATTTTCCATTTCCAATTTTACTTCTTTTCTTTCTTTTACTATATCCATCCACAAAATCCCACATTAAACGGTAATTGGCTCTTAAGCCAGTTATTCCTTCCTCTTTACTATGAATTCTAAAACATTCTTTATAACTATTTTGATAATATTCAAAAGCCAAAATTTTTTCAGTTTCTCCTTGTCTAAATTTAACATTTTCATTACTTTTAAATTCATGTTTAATTAAAGGTAAAATTAAACTTTCTTTAACATTATCATCACTTTTCTTAATGAATTTCTCAATATATAATTCTTTCCTATCAATTTGACTTTGATTATCTTTTGAATTAGCACTAGTTGGGATTTTAGGTAAAAGAGATTGTGTATTTTTTAATTTTTTATGCATTGGAGATTGAAATAATTCTGATATATCTTTCCCATTTGCAACACTATCAATAACATTTCTACTCATTTCATTCATACCAATTTCTTCTCCATGAGGACAAAAATCTTCATCTATTTTCTTTTTCATTTCTTGAATAAATCTACCTTCATATGATTCATTTATTATATTATCATCTTCAAATATTTTAATTTTTTCTTTATTAGGTTCTATTTTTTTAAATCTTTTTTTCTTTACTGGAATTTGAGTTTTAAATAAATCATTTTTATCATTTTTTTCCTCTTCCATATCTTCAGGAGGAATTGGAGCATTTTTATTATAATTTTTTAACATGGAAAAATCAACTTGAACATCATCACAAATCCCTAAAAATTCATCCATTTCTTCTTTTTTTAAAGTTTCCCAATCTAATTTAAATTTCCAAGGAGCTAAACTAATATTATTTATTCCAGTATATATTTCTCCTATTATATTCATCTCAGTATCCCAAATTTTCACTCTTCTATCTTTTGCAACTGAAATAATAGAAAATGGATCATCTACTAAATTTAAATATACTATTTCTTCATTATGAATTTTACTTTCATATATCACTAAATTAGGATAAACAGCATAAAATGGACCCATGAATTTTTTTTCCTTTTGTAAATTATGAATTAAACTTGTTTCTGCATGAAGTTCTTCAGTTTTTAATATATTAAATGTAGATTGAACTATACTTTGTTCCATAATTCCAATGTTATATTTTTTAAAAATTGGCTCTAAATCTACCATTTTTAAAAAGCCTTTATCATCTCCAATAAGTAAATAAGATTTAGGTTTGTTTTCATCTTTATTAGAAACATCATAATTTAATAAATCATCATCAAAGGAAATATCCTCAGGAGGATTTTTTAAAAAGTCTTCTGCATATTTAGCAATTTTATTGTCTAATTTTCCGAAATTATGATGGAAAAATGAAATAGAAGAAATCGGATTTGGAATAAAACCACTTTCTTTATGAAAATAATGCATAGTTCTAAAAAAGCATTGTCCACTTAAATCACTATTAGGTCTAGTTCCCCATAAAAATATAGAACCATTAGAATAACCAACTGATAAAACTGGGAAAGGATCTAAAAATTTTAACACAATAGCATTATAATTTCTATAATTTTGAATATAACAAGTTTCTTCCATTTTAGTTAATTCAAAATTCCAAATATTTACTATTCCATCAACTGAACCTGTAGCAAAATTATTATATCTCCTTGAAAAATCCATACATAATATTTCATTCTTTTTATCTCTTATATTATGTGAATTATATATTCCTCTTAATTTAACTGATTCTTCAGGATCTTTTTCATTATACATATTAATATTTGAATCTAATCCTGTTGTTACTAATATATAATCTTCATTTGGTGTTCCTGGTAAATTCCAAAAAACAAACATTGAAGTTACATCTTTTGTATGATGAGTTTTTATTGTACTTATTCCATCTCTTTCTATTTCATATTCATTTATTGGTTTTATTAAAGAACCATTTCCAGCATTAAATTGTTGGACGGTACCATTTGAAAATCCTAAGTATAATAAACGATATTGATAATCAAAGCAAAAACATCGTATTTTAGTTTCATTGTCGAATCTTTCTTGTTCCAAAAATTTTTTAAATACATATATTAAATTTCCATTCACAGAACTATATATTCTTATATCTTTTAATGTAGCTACATAAAAATGCATGTGATATTTATTAAATTGACATTGAATAGGGTAATTTATTTCATTTTTTTCTTTACTTGCTTTTGAAATTTCACTTTCTCGATATTTTTGATCATAAAAAATCATTTTATTTCCATAAATAACAAATCTATTATATTTCTTAATATAAAGTAATTGATTAACAATTAACTTCTTTTGATCAACTTGTAAAGTTTGTAAACATTGTCTTTGTTTTGCATCCCATATTTTAACAACAGCATCTTCATCAACAGAAACACACATATAAGAATCAGCTAAAAATTTAACACAAATAACAGGAGCACCATGACCTTCTAATTTTCCTTTAAAAGTATCATCTAAACTTAAATCAGTAGAAAATATACTAATATTATATTCAAATCCAGTACATAATATTAATCCATTTGTATCTATATTTGGATTATATGCTAATGTCCTTACACCTCCTTCATGTTTCCATACTTTTAAAAATTCCTTTTCATTTAAATTAAATAATCTAATTTTTCCATCCATACAAGCTGTTAATATTAATAATGGTTTTGATATTTCAATTACATCTAATATTTCTCCTTGATGACCTTTACCATAATTTGGACTTTTGTAATCTAATGGGTTTTCAAAAAACATATTTCTATGCCAATGACCTTGATTATATAAACAATTTATTTTATCGCCGTCTTTTTCAAAATCAATATCTAATTCATATACATAGTAATATTTATCACTTTCTAATTTTCTTCCTGTACTAACCCAAATATCATGTTCTTTTAAATACCATACTCTTTTTTGAAGAGGATTTGTAATTAATTCATATATACATTCAGCATTTAAATCATTAGAAAAAGTAAAAAAAGCAATTTTATTATTACTTAAACATAAAGCTAAAATATTCATTGGAGCCATATACATAGATAAAACACTAAAAGTTAAGCTTTTAACATTTTCAACTTTAAACTTCTGTTTTTTTTTATTTCCACTTTTTTTACTTTTTTCTTCTTCAAGTATTTTTTTCTGAAAATAACCTTCAATATCAAAATTCATTTCACATCTTCCAGTTCTAGGATTGTAAATCTTTAATATTTTACTATTATATTCAGCAATAAAAATTTTATCAATTTTTTGATAATAAACAGCAGAAATAATATCTTTCTTATGAATAGTATAATCTTTAACTTTTTCACTAATCATATATCTTTTATATTTAATCATTTCTTTTTCTTTCATTCCTTCAGTATCATTTGGATCAGCAGCATCATCTTCTCCTTCAACTCTATCAATCATAAATTGAGTAAATTCACTCCATTGCATTATTCCATCTCCACTTAAATCAGTTTCACAAAATAATTTATATAATCCATATACTAAATTTATTTCATCATATGGATCACTTGCATTTGTTGGTAATTCATTTTTCATTAATTTTATAAATGTTAATCTATCTAAACCATCTGGGTATTTTTCAAATTTTTCTTCTATTTTGTTTATCTTCTTTAAATCTATTAGCATCATTAAATTGTTTATGTCATAACGATTTGGATCTAATATGAAATATTGATTTCCACGTACTATTTTCATACGGTTTTTTGTATATGGGATTATTTTTATGTCTTGCTTTACTTTTGGCTTTTCATCATCGGTTTCATAGTCGAACATATTTTTTTATTTTATTTTTATATTTTTTATTCTTTATTTTTTTTATGAAAGGTAATAATAATTATAACTTTAGTTGTTTATATAATTTAGGAATTAAATTAGTGATTACCTTTTTAAAATATTATTTTAATTTCTTGATTTTGAGTATTTGGAGTTTTAATAACATTTTTTTTTGTTTATTTTAAATAAAAAAATATTCATTTTTAAGAGTTAATAATTTATTTCTTAGTAACTTATAATATTAATATTTAAATATGTTTAATGATTTCCTTTTTCCAATTATAATTTCATCTGAAAACAATTATTTTAGGAATAACATTCTCCTTTTATTGAATTAAAATTCTTCAAAAAAATTTAATAATTTTTATTGATTCCTCCTCATTTTTTTTTATTTATTAATTAAAAAATAAATAAAAGATTAAACTTATTATTATTATGAATATATAAAAAAACTAAATATAATTTAAACAAAAAAAAATGAATGAGATTGCAAAAATAAATAAAGAAAGAGAGGAAATACTAAGAAAAATAGAAGAAAATCAAAGATTAATGGAATTTATCCAAAATAAAAATATTAAAGGAGGATTAAATGAATTAGATTTATTTAATAAAAATAAAGCTGCAAAAAAAATTCAAAATGCTTTTCAAAGTTACAAACAAAATTTAAATGATAAAAAAGAATTAGAAGAACAAAAAGAGTTAGCAAAATATTCTCTTTCAAAAAAAAAAATGAGTATTGAAGTTTTATTTTCAATAAAGAAAATCCAAAGAAAATTTAGGGAATTTATTCTTGAAAGAGATAGGAAAAATATAAAAAATTATTATATAGGAAAAATAAGAAATGAATTTCACAGAACAATTCCTCAATCAAGAATCATAGAATTAAGAAAAAAATTAATAGCAAAATTAGAATCAATGGATGACATAGATCCAAATCGATATGAAGATATAATAAATACTTATTTTCAATATTATAAAGATTTTAATTTAAATTACCCAGAACATGAGGAATTAAGATTAAATAATTTTTTTACTTTATTTAGAACACAAGAGTTAATAAAATATATGGAATTTCTAAATAAAAATGAAATAAATAAATTTAATAAATTTAAACTTGATGTTAATAAAATGTCTTGGGTTAGAAATTATGTTAATAGAAAAGAAAATGCTTATAATAATAAAACTGATTTTTATGATAATTTTGATATCGATGATTTTGAAGAAAATGCATTATTGAATGAAATAGATGAAAGATATGGTTTTGAAAAAAGAAGTGATATATTAAATAAAAAATAATAAACAAATATTTTTTTTAAAAAGAAAATAAATAAACAATTAATTTAATTTTTATAAATATAATTAATTAAATAAATAAAAATAATAATGGAAAATTTTCTTAATGTAATAGACATAAAAATTATAAGAAAAACAGAATTGTTTTTCTTATTGAGCATCTAAGAAATTCAATATACTTTCTAAAATTAATCAAACAACAAAAACTAAATTTTTTTTTCAAAAATATTTTTTAATTCAAATCTATATATAAAAGAGAGAATTATTAAAAAAATATCAAATTAAAATAAATATAAATTTTATTTTTTCTATTTTTAAATTTTATATAAATAAATAAAATTTACTTATATTAATTATTTTAATAAATTTTAAAAAGTTTTTTTATTTTTATTTCCCATTTTCTCTTACCTCAAATTAATTTTTTTTCTTTGTTCAAAATTTTCTTTAATTTATTATAAGTTTTTTTATTGTTTTTTTTTTATCTTCATTTTATTTAATCATTACCTTTCATTTCAATAAATCATTATTTATTGATTTTTTTAATTTATCTTCCATTTTTAATAAATTAAATATCAAATATTTGTAAAAAATAAATTTTAGAATAAGATTTAATTTAATTTCTAATAATTGATTTTCTAAATAAATGATGTTAATAATCCACAGAATTATGAGAAAATTAATTTATTAAATCTGATTTATTCTTGTTATTTAATTGCTCATTGTGTGATGAAAAAAATAAAATGTTTTTGTGGGGTTTTTTCATAGATGATTATTTGTATTAATAACTTCAAAGCATTATATAATTTTTTTTGAAAATAATTATTTAAAAAGATTTTTTTCAATTATGGTTATACCATAAAATATTCCTAAATTTTTTTAAAAAACTAATCCATCACAAACATTTACTATTTATTTTTTTAAATATTATTTTTAAATTCCAATAATCAATTTCCTTTGTTTTTAATCTATTTATATTATTTTAATTATTCAAGAAGATAATTTCATTTGTTTAATTTCTATTAATTAATTATTATAGATATCGTTGAATATTTCTTTTAAGAATTGATTCTTTTTTTTTATTAATTGAATAATTATTTTATTTTATAATTTGATTTTTCCCATTTATTATTCATAATTTAAAATGAATTCAATCATTTTTTATTAAAATTTAATTTATTCTTATTTTTTGATTATCTATTTTAAAAATTATTTTTATATTGATTGTTTGAGATTATATACATTTTAGAAATATTGAATTCTATTATTTCATTTCTCTAATATTTTAATTTAAATATGGATTAAATATATTTTATTAAAGAAAAAATCTCTTTATGATATCTCATTGAAGATATAATATTATTTTCTATAAAATGAATTATATTCGAATGAATATTATTAAAATGTTTTAACATAAATTATTAAGATATAATTTTGTGTATATATAAAAATCATTTTGTAAATACTAATTATCATGAATTATTATTATATTTAAATAATTTAATATATTTTGAATCAGTTTCTTTTAGAAAGTTATTTTTCCATTAAATTTTTATTCATAATTTTTTTTGAAATATTAAATTCAAACATTTTAATTTTTTAATGATTTTTATTTTATTTTTGTTTTCTTTATTTTTTTAAATATTTTATTTTACATTTATATTTTTTGATTAATATATTTTTATAAATTAATATTATTTAAATAGAAATAAAGATAAATATATTTATGAATTAAAATGGGGATTGGGGATTGGGGATTGGGGATTGGGGATTGGGGAT
>JAEEGK010023625.1_pt1 | contig 12807 bp, 7 predicted proteins | sample 8958771 | NCBI WGS metagenome assembly JAEEGK01 (sample SAMN16246547, study PRJNA631951) | gut metagenome | biome: gut microbiome; feature: rumen; material: SC-attached | host: Bos | place: Iran: Karaj | collected 2018-10 | reverse complement strand
TTTTAAGGGGTTTTTTATCAATTTTATAAGGTTAAAATGACAATTTTGTGAGATTTAATTAATTTTTTTATTTTTTAATTTTTTTTATTTTTTTTTTTTCATGGGTTCCTAAATTTTTGGTTTTTTTAATTAATTTTTTTTTAATTATTCTTTTAAGTGAATAAATCATTCTTTTTTAAATTAATTTTACTAATATTTATTTCATATAATTTGAAATATTTTCAAAAATAAACTTATAATAAAATATTATTTTAAATACTATTTGATAGTCTTTATATTTATTTTTTGTTTTAAATTAATAAATCATTAACGATATTATTAAATAAAATATATAATAATTATTAAAGATTTACTATTAATGTTAATTAATTCAACAAAAGAATGATTTAAATAATAAACTCACTAAAAATAATTACATTTAATAAGTTAAACAAATATATATTTTCATTTTATTCCTATTTCTTATTTCATTTGATTTATTTTTAATTAAATATAAATGAAAATAAAATATTTTTAAAATATAATTTTTTAAACCATTTAAATTATGTCAATGGTGATAAAAATGATAGCATTTACTTTCTTTACTTGTTGTACAATATATCTCCTAGTATGGATTTCCTTGAAGGAAATTTTACCTCTTTTAAATATAGAATTTACCTTATTTTGGTATTTATTCCCCTTTATACTTACTCTGATTTTAATATTAATAGTATATATCGGACATAAAATAAACGAAGTAATATACTCTTACTGTTACATATTTGTATTTACAATATTTGGTCACTTAGTAAATTCCTTTACATGTTCCTTAACATTAACAATAATAAAATTATTCACAAAAAAAATCCCAAATCAATTTTCAATATTCCTAATAATAATCCTCCCAATAATAATGACAATATATGGTTTAATAAACGCTCGTAATATAATAATAGACAGAGTAACAATTCACAATCCAAAATTAAAAGGTCCAAAAAGAACAATATGTCACTTATCAGATATGCATTTAGGTGCAGTATACCAAAGAGAATTTGTTCAAAAAATAGTAAGAAAAATAAAAGAATTAAAGCCAGATATAGTAGTAATAACTGGAGATATGGGAGATGGTTCATTAACAGTAAAATCAAATTGGTTATCACCATTTGATACTTTATCAATTCCAATCTTATATATAACTGGTAATCATGAACAAATGAATGGAAAAGAATTAATGATTGCAGAAGTTAATGAAACATCTATTAAATATATTGGAAATGATATTTATGATTTTGATAATTTAATTTTTGTAGGAGTTGATTATGAATATAATTTAAAAAAGAGATTAAATGAAATTACACCTCATAATGAAGATAAACTTAATATTTTATTATGTCATGTTCCTCAATTGAAACCAAAGGATTTAAAAGATTATGATATTTTCTTATTTTTAGCTGGGCATACTCATGGAGGACAAATTTTTCCTTTTCATCCTTTTGTTATTCTTGCTAATGCTTGTTTTAATGGATTGTATGAAGAAGATGGATGTTATGTTTATGTTTCACCTGGTGTTGGAAGTTGGGGACCACCTATGAGAATTGGTAGTCATAGTACTATTGCTATGATTACTATTGAACAATAGTTTTTTCTTGTTTTATTTAATTTATTTTATTTTTTTTATTTGGAATATTATGTTTTTTTGTGTATTTGAATTTTTCTTATTTTTTTTTTTTTTAATGCTTTTTTTTAATTTATTTGATTTAATATTTAATTTGTTTATGTGATTATATAATCTTTTATTAAATTGTTTTTTTTAATAAAATTATATTTATTTGGAAATGTAAAATAATTATTGTAATATAATAAAAAATACTTATTTTCAAAAATAGTATTTAATTTTTTATATTGATAATAAATTAGTATGAATTAAACAAATTTATTTTTGATTATAATTAACCCTCATTAATTGTTAAAAAAAAGCAAATCAAAAAAAAATGTAAAAAAACAAACAAATTTTAAAATTAAATATTAAATAAAAATTAAAATAATTACATGAATGACTCAGAAAAAAGAAAAACAAAATTTTACAGTTTTTACATAAACAACCACACAAGAAATAAACCATTTACATACTTAAAAAATAATTACATTTCAACAACAAAATACAATATAATAACATTTCTTCCAAAAAGTCTTCTTCTTCAATTTACAAGATTACCAAATGTATATTTTTTAATTATCGCAATTTTACAAAGTATCCCCGCAATATCACCATTAACTTCAGTAACAGCAATTTTACCTTTAGCTTTTGTTTTAGTTGTTTCAATGTTAAGAGAATTAGTTGAAGATATTGCAAGATATCAATATGATAAATTAAATAATAATAGAAAAGTTATAATATTTAAAGATAATCAATTTATTGAAGAAATAAGTGAAAATATTGAAGTTGGTGATATTATTTTAGTTGATGAAAATGAAGAATTTCCTTGTGATTTAATTTTATTAGATTCTTCTAATCCAGATGGAATTTGTTATATTGAAACTGGGAGTTTAGATGGTGAAAAAAATTTAAAAAATAAAATATCTAATATTGATTTAAAAGGTATTTTTTATCATAAAGGAGTTCTTACTCAAAATTTTTTAAATATTGTAGGAAAAACAGAATGTGATATGCCTAATCCTGAATTATATAAATTTGATGGTAAAATGAGTTTAATTTGGAATAATAGTAATAATGATGATATTGAACAATTAAATTATGTTTTAACTGCAGGACAATTATTGTTAAAAGGTGCTTTATTAAGACAAACTAAACAAATTGCTGGTATTGTAGTTTATACTGGAAGTAATAATAAAATTTTGTTAAATTCTAAAAATCCTAAAATGAAATTAAGTAATATTGAAAGGTTAATGAATACTATGCTAATTTTTGTATTTTTTATGCAATTGATTCTTTGTTTAATTTGTGCTATTTATCATAGAAAATATGAGAAAAGTCATTTTGATTTTTTAGCAATTTATGTTTTTGATAATGAAAAAATTAAAAATGAAAGTTTTTTATCTTTTTTTACTTATATTTTATTATTAAATACAATGATTCCAATATCATTAATTGTTACTTTAGAAATTATAAAAGTAATCCAAGGTTTCTTTATAAAATTTGATATTGAATTATATAGTTTTATAAGACAAAAATTTTGTGGACCAAATTCAGTAAGTATAATAGAAGAATTAGGAAAAGTAAATTATATATTCAGTGATAAAACAGGTACATTAACATGTAATAAAATGCAATTTAAATATTGTGTAATCGGAAATTTATGTTTTGAATATATAAGAGATGAACAAAAAATATTAAACAATAATTATATGAATGTAAACATTTCCGAAAATAAAATATATGAAAATTCAAACATTAAATCACAATCAAGAAATTATGATGAAAATAATTTAAATCAATATTCAAATGAAATGAAAAATTATAATATGGTAAATAATTATAATAATATGCACATTCCAAGTAATCCACCTCAATATTCAAATAATAATAATAGTCAATTAACAGATAAATCAAGAGGTGCTTTATTATCATCCGCAGCAGCAGCGCCAACAACAGCAATTGAAGGTGGTGAGAAATTTCCAACTAAAAAAGAATTAAATAAAATAATAAAAATAAAATCTGGTTTCATGTATGATATAGTTTCTAAGAAAAATTCTAAATTTTCTTCTAATGAATTAGAAATGATAAATACATTTTGGATGGCATTATCAATTGGAAATGAATGTATTCCATATATAAATGAAAAAACTGGTATGATGGATTATAATGGAATGTCTCCTGATGATATTGAATTAGTTAAAGCTTCAAGTGAACAAGGTTATACTATGTTAAAATCACCTAATGATATTAAGAGAATTAAATATGGTAATAATGAAAATTATGTTGATTATAAAATTTTAAATATTATTAGTTTTACTTCTGATAGAAAGAGAATGAGTATGATTATTAGAGATAATAAAAATAATATTATTATGTTCAGTAAAGGAGCTGATAGTGAAATTAAAAAAAGATTAAATCCAAATGGGAAAAAATCTCATTTAGAATATGCAATAAAATTCACAGATTATTTTTCTAGTAAAGGTTTCAGAACTTTATTTATAGGATATAAAAAATTATCAGAAAAAGATTATTCCACTTTTTCAAAAAAATTAAAAGAAAGTGAATTAAATTTAGAAAATAAAGAAACATTACTAAATCATTGTTACAATGAAATAGAGCAAAATTTAACATTATTAGGAGTAACAATAGTAGAAGATAAATTACAAGATAAAGTACCAGAAACAATAAAAGATCTTCGTTGTGCAGGAATAAAAATATGGATGTTAACAGGAGACAAATTAGACACAGCTGAAAATATATCATTAAGTTGTAATTTAATAAGTAGAGAAAATAGAAATTTTAGAATAAGTGCATCATCAGATTTAAAAGAAGACATAATAACATTTTTTATGGAATTTGGTAAAGTAAATGGAATAGAAATAAATTTAAACAGTACAATAAAAGAAGAAGAAGAAGATGAATTTCAAAGAGATAAAATAAAACCATTTAGTTTAATAATAGAAAGTGCAGTTTTAGGTTTTGTATTCCAAGATAAAATAATGACAAGAAAATTTTTAAAAATTGCACTTTGTGCAGAAAGTGTTGTATGTTGTAGAGTATCCCCACTACAAAAAAGTCAAGTTGTAAAAGAAGTTAAAAATATAAATAAAAACTTTATAACATTAGCAATTGGTGATGGAGGAAATGATGTCTCAATGATAATGGAAGCTCATGTTGGAATTGGTATTCATGGAGAAGAAGGTATGTTAGCAGTTCAAAGTTCAGATTTTTCAATTGGAGAATTTAAATTTTTAAGAAGATTATTATTTTTTCATGGGAGAAATTCACTTAATAGAACAGGAAATATGATTTTATATTTTTTCTTTAAAAATTTTACTTTTACTATTTTACAATTTTTTTTCGTTTTTTATAATATTGCAAGTGGACAAAGTTTAATTGATGATTGGTTTATTAGTTGTTTTAATTTAGTATTTACTGCTTTGCCTTTAGGAGTTCAGGCTTTGACTAATTTTGATGTTTTAGAAAATGATTTTGATTTTGTTGAAAATTTTATGCCTTTATTATATTATGAAAGTAATTATGATTGTGTTTTTACTGTTTGGAGTTTTAGTTTGAGTTTAATTAAAGCTATTTTTTATAGTGCTATTAATTTTTTTATTGTTATTTATTCATCTAAACAAAGTTCTATTAGTGAAGGAGGACAATATGGTGATATGTGGTTTAATTCACTTTGTCTTTATACTAATATTATTTTCGTTGTTTCATTTTCATTAATGATTAAACAATTATATTGGGTTTGGTTATTTCCATTTTTTTTAATTGTTACTTCTTGGATTATTTATTTTATTTTTTGTATTTGTGCACAATCACTTTCTGTTTTTAATTCGTCTGGGGCAATTTATCCGAGTTTTAGAAGTGGAAAATTTTGGTTTAATGTAATTGTTGTTACTGGATTATGTTTTATTTTTGATTTTTTATTTAAAAGTTTCAATATGTTATTTAGTGGGAAATTATATTGTGAATTATTATTGAATTTAGATAATAAATATAATTTACCATTAATTTTTGAAAAAAGTGAAATAATTAAACAAGCATATGTTAAACTTGGACTTGGAAATAATAAACAAAATCAAAATCAATATGATTCATCATTTAATAGTGAAAATGAAAGTAATAATAAATCATATGAATCAAATAAATCTAATTCAAAAAAAAATGATAAAAATGCTTCATTTAGTTCAAGTAAAGAACAAATGATTCCTAAAAATAATGATTTGAAAATTCTTAATCAAAATAATTTAAATGATTATGGTCCTCAGGCAAGTCGAGTTATGGAAAAAAAAAATAAATCTAAAAATTTTGATATGTTAAGAAATACTTCTGGTAATTCTAAAGTTAGAAAATTAGAAGATACTGATTTAGATATTCCAAATAATAAATTTTTAACTTCACAAAATCAAAAAAGAGATTCTTTTCAAGGTAATATTGACAATATAGTCAAAATTAAAAAAAATAAAAATACTTAAAAACTTAATATTGTATTGTGTTTTATTTTAAATTTTCAATTATAATGTTATATTGTAAGTATATATTTATTGCTTTTTTTATTTTATTTGAAATTTTAAAAATAATAATTTAATTTTTTTTTGTATAATAATTATGGAGGATATATTTAAAAGAAAAATAACTAGAATAAAACAAAATAATAATCATGTTAAATTTGATAATTCTTCAACAAAAAATTCAACTTTAAAAGAAGTATCAAATAATAAAAAAATTCCAAATAATTTAAAAAAAAAAGGAGCAATTAAATTAACAAATGCAAATTATCAAAAAAAAAAGCATATGAATAAAAGTTTTGTAGAATCAGAAAATTTAAATAAAACACATGATAGTAAAGATATAAATTTAATAAAGAAAAAAAAAGAATTTTATTCTTCATATAATAAATCAATGGTATTAAATGAAGAGATAGATAATGAAAATATTGATAAAAAAAATGCATCTTTTTTTTTTTTAAATAAAAAAAAGAGAAAATTACCTGATTTTGATTCTTATTGTTTTAATGATATTAATTTTATGAAAAAAAAAGTTGATAAATTAACACCACTTCCATCATATAAAAATTCAGATAATAATAAGCATTATAAAAAAATATTAAAATCATCAATAATGCAAAGAAGATTGGAATATGATGAAAAATTAAAACAAATGAAATATTATGAAGCATGTATCAAACAAATTGAATATATTCAATTGAAATGGAAATTTTATTTTAAAACAAGAATTTTAGGTAAAATTCTTTTAATTCAAAAAATGTATAGAAGATATAAGGAAATTAAATTAAGAAAAGAAACAATAAATTATAATTATATTGGAAAATTGTTTGTTAGGAAATGTTGGGCTAAAAATTTTAAATTTTTTATAGGACAATTAATTAAAAGATATAAAACATTTATTAATAAAATTGATTTTATTAAATTAATATGGAAAGGTTATTTTAAAATAAATACTTTACCAAAAATTATTTTAATTCAAAAAGTATATAGAAAATATAAATTTAGAGAAAAATTAAAACCATTAGATATAAATAAATTTAAAAAAAGAATTGTAAGAAAATGTTGGGAAATTAATTATAGATATATTATAGAAATATTAAAATCAATTAAAAAAAAAGAAGAAATTGGAATTCAAGTTGAAACATTATATCAAGAAAAAATAAATAAATGTTCTTATTTGAAAACATTTCCAAGACCATACCATGAAATAGGAAACAATATAAAAATTTTAAGAAAGAGAATTCAAAAAAAAGAAAATATTATTTTAGAATCAACAATCAATAGAATTTCACATTTGAAATTTGAAGGTAAAATTAACAAATTATTTTCAATACCCAAAAAAATGATTATAAATTTAAATCATAATAAACCAAAAAATTTTGCATCATCAAAAGATAAAAATACTAGTGATAATACTAATAATAATGTTTTATATAATAATAAATATATTATGACTGTGAGAAAAAAAGTTGCTTTTAATAAATGGAATTATTTCTATAAAATTGATAATTATAATGAATATAAAAAATTATTTTTTATTCAAAAAGAAATTAAAAAATTTTTAACAAAAGTAAAACAAAAAAAAATAAGACAAAATAAAAGGCTTTTTCATATAAAACTGTTTATAATATTATATATGTGTTCAATTTCTAAGAAAATTAGAATTGAAATTATAAATATATTAAAATGTAAATATAAGTTGTTAATTAAGAAAAAAGATGTTGAAAACTATTCTTTAAATTTTTTTAAAATTAAAAGGGGAATAAAACAAGAAAAATTAAATGTTAATTTTTTAAATTTTCAAACTTCAAAAAAATTAAATATTACAAATGAACAAACAAGTACTACAATTATAAATGATGATTCAATTTACATAAATATAAAAGAATGTCAAAATTAAAAATTAATTATTCTCTAATAACATTTCTTAAATAAAATAATATTAAATTAATATTGTAATAATAAAAATTAATATAAAAATAAAATAAAAAGTATAATAAAAAATTTAATAGTATAATTATTTTTTAATTAAATAATTAATTTTTAAAATTAATAGATATAAAAATATGACAGAAGAAGAATTTTTACCTCAAGAAGGATTAAAAGGAGGTGCAGGACCTTCTGAAATTCCAGATCATTTAAGAGAACTTGCACAAAAATATAGAACTAATAAAATGATTTGTAGAAAATGTTATGCTAGATTACCTTTAGGCGCTCATAATTGTAGAAAAAGAAAATGTGGACATTGTGCTAATATTAGACCTAAGAAGAAGATAAAAGAAAAGGAAAAAGGAAAATAAATTATATGAAATATATATTGATTTTATTTTTTTAAATCAAATTGATGTTTTATTTTTTTTTTTTAAAATTTTTGAATTTCTTATTTTTAGTTTATTATATCTTTTTCCATTTTTTAAAATTAATTTTTAATAAGGAAATGAATAGGCACTTTCTTTTATAAAAAATTTTATATTTATTTTTCTATATTTATAATTAATATAAAAATATAATAAAAGAAATCTATTGAAATACTTTTCATTTTTAAAAGCTATTTCTTTATTCACAGTTTTTATAAATCTACTCATTTAAAAATAAAAACAAAAAGAAATAAACAGATATTATGAATTTAAATATAATGAAGAAAATATATAAAAATGAAGAGCAAATTAATTATTGAAATAAAAAAATATTAATATAATAATTTATATTAATTTTTAAATATATTTTAGTTTATATAATTCCTTTTATTAAATAATATTATAATTATAATGATTAAAAGTAAATATTATTATTATAAAATTTGAAAAATATTTTATTATTATTTTCAAAAAATTAATAAAAATTTAATATATAAATACTTATTTTATTTTTAATGCTGTTGTTGCTAAAAATAATATTAATTTCATAATATTTGTGTCAATAAAAAATAAATATAAATATTTTATTCTAATAATACTACCTATAAATTATTAATTAAAAATACAATATTTAAATCTTTTTGTTAAATAAATAATTATTATTAATATTTTTTCCTACATTCCCAAGGAGTTAAACCTCGATTATTCAAAATTTTTTGATTCGCACCATAACTTATTAAAAGATTAATAATTTGTGGATTATTTATCATAAAAGCAATATGTAAGGGAGTATTACCAAGATTATTTTGAATATTTAATTGACATCCTCTTGTAACTAAAAATTCAATAATTGATTGATTTTCATTTTTAATTGCATTCATTAATAAAGAATAATCAGTTCTTGGATTAATATAATTAATATCAATTTCGTTCATTAATTTATTAAATTCTTCAAAAAATAATTCATTTTGTCCTCTATTAATTAATTGATATAATTTTTCAAAATATAATATATTTTTTTTTGCTTTGTCTTTAAGTTCTTTATATTTTAATATTGAATTTTCTTTTGACATAGGATTACCTCCTAAACTTTTTAATATTTCCATATCATTTTTCCACTTTTGATTTACTGAAAAATCTTTGTTTTTTAAAAGTAAATATTTTAAATTCTTTTTTTCTTTTCTATTTTCTGAACGAGAATTTAACATATTTTTATTTAAAAGTGGATTCCATACATCTAAAAAAGTACTTGTTTGATAAAATTTATTTTGTAATATTTCATATTTTGAATGTTTATCATTATCTTTTATTATAGACATTAAATTTTGATATTTTTCTTTTTTTATTTGTGAACCATTGTTTTTGTTCAAAAATGCAATTAGAGATGATCTTCTTCTTTTTCTTGTTTTTTTTCTTTTCAAAACTATAACTAATTGTCTATCTATTTCAGAATATTCAATATCATTTTGTTTATATAAATCCTTAATTATTAAAGAATTTATAAATAATTTATCTTTTGAGGTTTTTATATTAAAAGGAATTATTTTAATCATTTCAATTGAAGTATTATATTGTATTTCTAACATTGAAAGATCACTTTTTCTTCTCCCTTTTCTTTTTTTTGAAGTATCAAAATTTTCATTAAAAATATTTTGTATTGTTTGATTATATATCTCAAAAAATTTTTCAAGTATATATTGAATAATTTGTTTTTCAAAAAATAAAAATCCAATTAAATCAAAATATTTTAATAATGATAATTCAATTCTTTGGACATTTCTTGATGAAATTAATTTATGAAATAAACTTTTATATGCATTATATATTATATCTTTAAAACTAACTTTATCAAAATTAATTAATTTTGGTTTAACTTCTTTTTTTTTTATAAAGTTTAAACTTTTATCAAGGAGACTTTGCTTAAATGTTTTTAAATTTTCTTCTTGAATATTTGATATTTGATTACTTAATTTTTCTCTTTCTTTTTTTAAATATTCATCTATATCAAATTTTAATGTAATTTTTTCTATAATATAGGTTTTTTTTTTAATATAACTATTCTTTAATTCAAAAATATTTGAATCTAAATCAGTATTTTTGTGCATTGTTTTATTAGGAGAAGTAGTCATTTGTCTATAATAATTTTTACTCATTCTTTTTTTTTTTTGTTTATGACTTATAAATCTCAAATTTAAATTATCATTAATTATATTATCATTATAAAAATTTTCATTATTATCATTAAAAAAATTATTTGAAACAATTTCATTTCCACTATCATACATTGATACATTACTCTCTTTTAAAGATAAATCGGAAAATTTTCTTTTCTTTTTATATTCATTTACTTTTGGTAAATTTTTTGTTAAATATCTGTGATAATTTTTTTTTATATCATTATTCCTACTATTATTTTTTTTATTTAATAAAATCATTTTATCATTAACTTTTTCCTTTATATTTTTCATAACATCTGTATTCTCATTAAATTGAGAAATATTTCTATAACTATCATGCTCTCCAGAATTAGTTTGTAAAACAGATTTTTGAGCCTTATTTTTATTCGAAGATATATCTAATTTTGAAAGAAATTTTACTTTTTTATTCATTTTACTTGCATAATTCTTTAATTTATTTGTTTTATCATTAAATTTAATTAGAGATATATTATTATTAATATTCATTGACTTAATATTTCTGATTATTGATTTTGTATTAGCATTTAAATTTATTTTTGGTAATTCATTAATATTCAAATCTATTAAATCAGTAATATTTTTTTTTTTTTTTACATCTTCTGATAAATAATTATCCATAAAACTCATATTGAAATTAATAATATATTTTCAAATGAAAAAATTAATCATTCCATTTTTAAAATAATTTAATATAAAATTATAAAAATAAAAATAAATAAACCCATAATTAATTTATCATAATCAAATCAATATTTTACAACATAAAAAAAAATAAAACTTAAAATATAACTAATATTTCATTATTTATTATAAACATAAAATAAAACTAAATTTCCCCAAGTACCATTTTACAACCTTTCAACAAAGAAACAACCCATCCTTTAGAGGCTTTAGGTGCAACTTTATTAACTAACCAAGTAGGAATTTTTCCTCTAATATCAGTTTGAGAAATAATACCTAAAGTAGATTTATTAGGTTGATTAGGAATATCTTCAATAAAATAACCACTAATAATAGTTTCAGCTCTAACATATTTTTTATTAAGAGGACAATCTGGACTTTCAACACTAATAAAATGTAAAATATGAGAATTTTTTGTTGGAAATTCTTTCCAAATTTTTCTTTGTTGTACAAAATCTCTATCACTAACAAGAAAAGAAGGTGATTTAATTATCATATATAAAATTTCTGCTCCATTTTCTCCATTATGATTTACTACTTTTAATTCTGAAAAAACACTATCCCATTTTTTTCTTATTTCTAAATTTGCTATTGCTTCAAATATTATATCTTTATTATATGGTATTGTACATATACTTTTTATTAATATTACATCAATTCCTGGAACCATTCTTTTAAATATATGAATATTTGCTTCTTCTACTACTCTATGATATCCATTTTCTTTTAATGGCTTTTCATTCATTAAATCTATTAAATATTTTAAATCTTTGTCATCTGTTCCATAATTTGGATTTGGTATTTTTATAAAGTTATCTTTTGTTGTTTTTATATAGAATTTATATTTTTTTTCTATTGGCTTTGTTGTTGTTATTATTTCTTCGTTTTTTGATTCTTTATTATTTTCTATTTCTTCTTTTTTTGATAATTTGCTTTCGTTATTTAAGTTATTTGGTTTTTGAGATTTAAGGGAGATTTTATTTTCTTCGTTTAATATTTTATTTTCAATTTCTAAGTGCTTATTATTAAAATGAGTAACTCCATTATTTTTAGTAGGTTTATATAGTTCTTCTTTATTTATATGAATTTCTAATAAATTTTTTATATCTCCAAATATTATTTTAGGCTTTAAATTTTGTTTTGAAGGATTAAATAAATTATTTAATTCATCAATATTAGAGTTTATTATAGGAAAAATTGATGACATATTTTAATTAAATAAATTTGAGAAAAAAAATTTAATTTTTTTATAAAAATTAATTTAAAGTATAATAATATGCTAATTAATCTATAAAAATAAATCTAATATAAAACCAAATTATAAAAATAAGGATTGAAAAAAGAATTGAACATAATATAAATAAAAAAAAAAATGTCTTTATGTTAAGAAAATATAATCTTAATTTTTAATAAAT
>JAEEGK010023624.1_pt1 | contig 12807 bp, 6 predicted proteins | sample 8958771 | NCBI WGS metagenome assembly JAEEGK01 (sample SAMN16246547, study PRJNA631951) | gut metagenome | biome: gut microbiome; feature: rumen; material: SC-attached | host: Bos | place: Iran: Karaj | collected 2018-10 | reverse complement strand
TGAAAACCAACAACCTTCTCCCCCTTGTCCTGGTGTTGGCCGGAGCGTTTTTCGCTTCTTCGCTGCCGGCACAGGAGATTACCAGCAATGCGGCTTACAGGGCCCGGATGGACTCGTTGTCCAGTGCTTTTTCAGCTGTCGTCAATGAATGGAACGAAGCGATTCCGCCGCATTTCAGAAAGGCCATGCAACTTGAGAAGGAAGCTGAAGCCCATCCCGAAATCAAGGATTCCCTTCTTGCCATAGCGGCAGAGGAGCGGAAGACTGGAGAGGCGTTCATGCCTGCCCTTCAGGAAAAGATGGATAACAATCAGGCAGAGCGACAAGCATTGATGGATAAGTACGCGCTCATCTTCGAAGATGCGTTTCCTTTCTTTGCTATGCGTAAACAGTTTTCGAAAGACAGCCTCGCCATCCTTTTAAGCAAAGCGTCCTCCGAGATCCAGGAGTCCGAGACCGGGAAAGCGCTGCGCCTTTATATCGAGAACCCTCAAATTGTCGAAGGAAACCGTTTCCAACCTTTCCCCTGTTATGATGTCAATGGAAACCGTTTCGACTGGGGACTCATCCAAGGGAAGAAAGTCTTTCTTGTCCATGACGGTCTTTGGTGCATGACGCATGGGCAGGATAACTCCCTGTTCGGCAAATATCTTCGTCATCTTTCCGAGGCGGCGCCGAACTGCCTCCCGCTAGTTGTCGTGAATTGCGCGACACCGGAAGATCTCAAGGCGTCCATCGAGGAGTATGGTTTGCAGGATTTCTACGTAGTGAGCGAGTTCAAGAAGGACCTGGGCACGCTGAACGTATTATACAACGATCAAACGACCCCGACCTGCCACTATATTGACGAACAAGGCATCCTTGTGAAGACGACGGAAGGCATCGACCAGGATTATCTGGAAAAGGAATTCCTGAAAAACAAGTAACGGATATCCTGTCTGATTAATTCCGCAGATGACGTCTTTATGGGTGATAGGTGGCCGTACAAGTCGCTTCCCCCATACGTCCTGAAAAGCCACGATAGTTTCACCGATATATTACAAGAAATAGTTCGAGTCTCGTTTTCCGCTCAACGTCAAAAAGGCAACCAATTTTGGTTGCCTTTTTTCGTTGATGGCTTTTGGCCAATTTCGGGAATTTGGCTATCTTTAAGCTATGAAATGCAAAGCCGTCGCCTGTTTTCTTCTGTTGATCTTGCCGCTGTATCTGTCGGCGGCCATCCGCTCATCCCATGTCGAACTGCCGGAGCAGGCTGTCCAGGGCGTGCAGATGGAGATCCGTTATGTCTTTGAGGTTTCCGGAGCCTGGTCCGTCCTGGGGCCGGACAGAAAAGTCGAAGGCGTTCGCTTTCTGAGGCAGGAGCATTCGAAAAAGAGATTGTCAAGGACCGTTATGCATGTGACGGTGACCTATCTGGTTACAAGTATCGTTGCGGGGACAGTGGACCTTCCTTCGGTTAAAGTGGGAACAGACAAAGGCGTTCAACTGATTCCGGGAGGTACTCTTTCCATTGAACCGCATCCGGAATACGGCGAAGCCTGGAAAACAGCACGGGAGTTCCTGAAACAGCAAGGAGAAGATTGTAGAGAACTGGAATGGAGATATCCCGTCGGGGAGAATCATGCTTTCTATGATCAGGGCAGGAATTCCTTTGCCTGGGTGGGACCGGCCGGTGTCGTGGCATATGGCATCCATGCGACCATGTGGGACGGGAAAAACAACGATATCGGCCGCCTGTTCAAGGCGTATGGGGGCAATCGATTTGTGATGGTTCCGGAAGGGACGGTCAATCCCCTGCTTGGAGATATCGCCTACGCGCAAGACGGCGAATACTGTAAAGGATTTCCGACAGGCAAATACAAAGGAAGGGATTCCACTTGTGTGGCCGGATGCGGAGCCGTCGCATTGGCACAGGTGCTCAGCTATTATGGACCCGCCGTCCGTCCGTCTGGAAAAGGCCGATTGTCAATGGACGGAACCCTGCCTGTTACCGTTGACATGCACAGGATCGATTGGGATCGGCTGAAAGTCAATGAGCTGATGTACCTTTCCGCCGCATCCGCCCAGACGCATCTTTCTCCGGTTAATTCGACCACGTCCCTGTTCTGGCTCCGCCACGCCCTGGTGGGCAACTGGGGGGTCAGCCCGGAATGCCGATATCTGAAGGAACTGCCGCTTAAAGAGATGGCGGAACAAATCTGCGCCAGTTTGGATGCCGGAAGACCTGTTATTCTTGGAGGTGATGGACATACTTTCGTCTGCGATGGATACAAGGACGGTTTCCTGCATTTCAACTTTGGATGGAAAGGCCATTGCAACGGCTGGTACCGACTGCCGGAAAGCCTGCCTCTTCAAGAGTGTGTTGTTGCCATAAGGCCGATGCTTCCGGAGGAGGACTACGCCTTGGAGGTGACGCTGAAAAAAGCGGGGACACTGGCTGCGTCCATCCCCGAAGACCGCCGCCTTGCCGTGACGCGGTTGAAGGTCTCTGGCAAGATCCAGGGAGAAGACGTGGCCCTGCTTCGGCGGATGGCGACGGAAGGGATGCTGATGGATCTGGACCTTTCCGATGCGCGAATCGTCGGCAATGGCCTCTTCCGGTCTCAGCCCTATACGGAGCGGGACGCATCTGGGATGACATTCACCTCGCAATACCGTCACCTTCTGTTCGGCGACATCCCGGGGACCGAAAAGGAATGGCGGATAGACTCGATAACGGACGCTCAATGGAAAGAGATGTCTTTAAAGGGATTGACCAAGGGTACGGACTGGTCTCTGATCCGGGACAAGGACGGCGTCCGCATCCGTTATTACACCCGCGCAGACGTCATCGGCACGGCTATGTTTGCCGACTGCGAGAACCTTCTCACCCTCCGTTTACCCAAAACTATTTCAGCCATGGAGGAGGATGCGTTCTGGAAATGCTCCTGCCTTGAGCATCTCTACATGCCAAAGGAAATACGAACCCTCTCCGACAAGGCTCTCAATGGCACACCTCCCTTCATGGTGGTCCATGCAGAATAGTGTCCGAGTCTCGCTTTCCGTTTCTTTGCAGAAAGTCGTACTGATTATGAGAAGCAATTCACAAAGACTTGAGTCGCTGGACGCCCTGCGGGGCTTCGATATGATGTTCATCATGGGCGTAGCCAGCCTGGTCAGCGAGAGCGTGGAAAAAGTGATCCTTGCCACCGGATATGTCCTTATCTGCTGGCTTATCTTATACTTCCTTTATAGGAAGGAGGTTTTCCTGAAGGTTTAGTCCTTTAACTGTCCCCGCGCCGTAAGGATGTCATTCTTCAGGGACAGCACGCGGGCTGCACGCTCTTCAATGAGCTGTTCGGATATTTCGCCTTCTTCCACGGCTTTGACCACCGCGTCAAAGGCTTTCTGGTAATTGGCCGGATCCAGGACGATGTCTACGCCGGCCTTGATGGCCGCGATAGCCGCTTCGTCGGCGCTGTATTCCTTGGTGATGGCCCCCATGGCCATGCTGTCGGTAATGATGATGCCGGTATAGCCCAGCTCTTTCCGCAGGATATCCTGCAGCACCTTGGAGGACAAGGTAGAGGGAATCTGGGCGCCGACCACATTGGGAAGGCAGACGTGGGCCGTCATGATCATCTTGACGCCGGCGTCAATGCCCGCCTGGAAGGGCAGCATCTCGCACTCCTTCAGCTGATCCCAGGTCTTGAGCGATTCGGCATAGCCATAGTGCGTGTCGGCCGTCGTATCGCCGTGGCCGGGAAAGTGCTTCAGGCATCCTTCAACCTTGTTGTTCTGCAGGCCGGGCAGGAAGCGGGCCACCATGGAGGCGACCAGCTCGGGCGAGGAGCCGAAGGCCCGGTCGCCGATAACTACATTGTCGGGGTTCGTGTTCACGTCGCTTACGGGCGCCAGGTCTACGTCAAAGCCGTAGCGCAGCAGGTACTCGCCGATGATATTGCCGGCGTTGTAGGCATTCTCCGGATTGCCCGTGGAGCCGATGGTCCCCATCGCGCTCACGCGCGTGATAGGGAATGCGGAATTCTTGCCGATACGGGCCACGCGCCCGCCTTCCTCATCGATGCACAGCAGGGGATAATTGTCCAGGCCGTGCAGGAACGTGGTAAGGGCAATCGTCTGCTGCGGTGTCTTGATATTGCCGGCGAAGAGGGTGATGCTGCCGCAGGGATAATTCTTGAACAGAGCCTTCATATCCTGAATACCTGCTTCCACATAGCCACTGCCGCCGGGATACAATTCCTCGGGACGGATATTGAACAGCTGCCCCACCTTCTCACGCAGGGTCATGTCCTCCAGCTTCTTCAGCGAGTACTTGGTGGGCTCCGTTACGACAGGGTCCGGCTTGTTCTCCGGCTGGGGAGTCGTTTTGTCTTTGTTGCAGGAGAGAAGGACAGTGAGCGCCAGCAGGCTTGCGAAGGCTTTTTTTCCAAGGAAAAGAATAGTCATGATAATAGTTTTAGTTTTGGGGTAACAAAGATACGACGTTTTGCGGAAAATTCGCTAACTTTGTGTCTCGAAAACAAATTACCAAATTTATATGAGCCAATTGCATGTGATCAACCATCCCATGGTGCAGCACAAACTCACCATCATGCGGGATAAGGAAACCGGGTCCAAGGATTTCCGCCAGTTACTGAAGGAAATAGCTCTTCTGATGGGCTACGAAGTCACCCGTGACATTCCCCTGGAAGATGTGGAAATCGAAACCCCTATCTGTAAGACCACGGCCAAGAGAGTCAGTGGCCGCAAACTGGCTATCGTTCCCATCCTTCGTGCCGGTATCGGCATGGTGGACGGAATGCTGGATCTCATCCCCGTTGCCCGCGTAGGTCACATCGGCCTGTATCGCAATGAGGAAACCCACAACCCCGTGGTATACTACTGCAAGCTCCCTGAGGACATCCAGGATCGCCTTGTGATTGTAACCGACCCCATGCTGGCTACCGGCGGCAGCGCCTGTGACGCCCTTTCCATGCTCAAGGAGCGCGGCTGCACCAACATCCGCCTCATGTGCCTTGTAGGCGCCCCCGAAGGCATCGAGCGTGTCCGCAAGACCCACCCCGACGTAGACATCTACCTCGCCGCCGTGGACGATCACCTCAACGAAAACGCCTACATCGTTCCCGGTCTGGGAGATGCCGGCGACCGCATTTTCGGCACCAAGTAGTTCGCTACAATACCATACAAAGGAGGGTGACTCAAAAGTGAGTCACCCTCTTTTTTAGTATAGATTACCCCATTACTGGGCAACCTTCAACACAGGAACTTCACCGGAGAGATCCCATACTGTGGTCGAGAAACCGAGGTCGGTTGCGACCTGTGCGGCGGTCTTGCCGGCCGCGGCAGCCTTGCCGTGATAAGGTGCCTGGCAAGTGGCGGGCGCCTCTACCGCTCCGTCGTAGTATACGAGCGGTTTGTCCTTGGTGGAATTCTCCTGGTCGTAGACAAGAGGCCACTCTTTATTGGCGCAGTTGTAGGAGACGGTCATCGCAGGGTTGCGGAAGTTATCGGTGAGGGTGCTTCCGCCTGCAACTGAGCCGATAAAGGCACCGGTTCCCCACTGGTTGGTTTCTCCTGCCTCAGCAACTACGCTGGCACCCCAGGCGATGCAATACTCCACCGTCAGGCCGATGTCGGCGTGCGTTCCTGCTACATTATTCGCTGACTGGCCCAGGCCGATGAAACCGCCGGCACCAGGTGAAGTAGTCTTGACAGAGGCCCCGGTATAGCAATGACGCACTGTTATATTGCCTGAGGCCGCATTACCTATGAATCCGCCAGTACGCTGGCCATTTCCATTAACGTTGCCGTAGAAGGCACAATCTTCCACCTCGCCATGACGGTAGTAACCTATGAGACCACCTGTCCAGTCGCCTCCTGAGACCTCTCCGGTGGCATAGCTGCGGGCGATATGTTTCCTCCCACCGTTGTCGTTGTTGGCACTGTTTCCAAGGATACCGCCCACTTTGGCCTTTCCGGTCACCTTCATAGTACTGTAGCAGTCGGTGATTGACGTACCCTCGGTGTCGGCAGAGTTCGGGTTGAGGTCGCCGATGAGGCCACCCACACGTTCGCCCTCGGAGGAAAGCTCACCAGAAGTATGGCATTTTGAAAGTTGGACCCAATGGGTCAAGTACGGAATGAGGCCACCCACATAAGCACTTCCGGTAACGCCTGCATTGGTGATGGTGCCCTCGTAGGAGCAGTTCGTATAGATGCCGCCGCCGGTATAACCCTGTATACCGCCCGTCACGGTCCCTGCGGTGGTAATAGTCATCGTCGAGCTGCAGTCCTCCATCTTGATATAGGCTCCGGCATTGGTGCCGCCAAGGATGCCTGCGGTAGAGTTGCCGCTCTTGGACGTCAGGGTTCCGGATGTGCTGCAGTTCTTGAAGGTGGTGAGGTATTCGCCTGCCCATTCATCGGCTCCAACCAGACCTCCGATGTACTTGTAGCCACTGGCGTTGGTCGCGGTGCGTTCCACCGTTCCGTCGAACGAGCAGTTTATGAATGTTGCGTTATGGGCGCGTCCTACAAGGCCTCCGACCGTATTGGAGGGGCTTTCGCTAGTTACCGTGCAGTTCTTGGCATGGACATTCTCGATAGTTGCGTCGAAGGATGCATTGCTGATGCCGGCCCAGCTTGCCAGAATGCCGAGCGGCCCGCCACCGGTGCCGGTATAGGTTATAGAACAATTCTCGATATTCAGATTCTTGACCGTACCGTTGATAGCGCCGAAAATAGAGGGATATCCGGAGTCGAAGGAGGCCGTCAGATCCTTTATCGTGTGGTCCTGTCCGTCAAACACAAAGCGCTTGGTGTCTGCATCCGGATGGAGTCGTTCCCATGAGGTCTCGGCTCCGAGATCGATATCCGCGCCAAGCTTGAAATAAAGGGTTTCGCCCTCAACGAGCTTGTTGCCGAAGTCCTTGAACTGCTCCACCGTGCGGATGACATAAGGATCCGCTTCCGTTCCGGTTCCCTGCTCGGCGGCCGTCCAATTGGAAGCATCGAGTTTAACGGTATTGACCATTCCGCTCTTGAAGGAGCCAGCATTATCATACGTGATGATATTGGTCCATACGCCGCCGTCCGAAGCGTTCAGGGTAACCGTAACTTGCCCGCCGGCCGGAATGTCCAGGTCCACCCAGGGGAAGCCGGCATAAGCAGTAAGGACTTTGTCGTCTCCAAGTTCTACATTCTCAAGGTCCAGCCCAACGCTGATGATTTCGCCCGAGTCGGCCAATTGTACGCGGGACACGCCGGGAACGGCAGCCGGGAGAGTCAGCTCAAACTTGACGATACCGCTCTGCTTGAACGCGCCTCCGTGGGCCGTGGCCCAATCGTTTGCAAACGCAACCTCTGTGTAAGCATCGACATCCTTGAGCGCGGCAACATACTTAAGGTGTGCCTGCGAATTGTTGCCCACCTGCTTTTGCTTCGTCCAGTCGATGGCTTCAGCATCGGATAGCGTGGCGCAGGTGCCGGGATACAAGATGGTGAAGGCGGTTCCTTCCACTTTGTTTCCCTTGAACTCGGCCGACGCGGTAGAGGCGCCGGAGGTGAGATCAAAGGTTTCGGTCGTAGTTCCGATGACGGTCAGTTTGTCACCTTCCTGCCATTTCCAGCCCATTTCGCTGGCGGGAATAGAGGCTTTGATGGCGACTGTTCCATCGTCCGGTTCGGTTCCGGGCTCATCCGCCTTTTTACAGGCGAAAGTCATTGCAGCGATTGCTGCTACAGCAAAAGCGGCTTTCAAGATGTTCTTTTTCATTAGACCTAAGTTGATTTATAATGGAAATAATTATACTCTTTACTTCACCTAATTGCCGAAATATGCTTTTTCCGCTGCGGCGCGAAGGACCGCGGTCTTTGCCGGGTCGAGCCCGCAGTCGGCAGGATGGGCGCCGAAGCGCGTCTTGTACAGCACCAGGTAGTTGACACAGGCCTTCAGGTAGGCACCGTAAGGGCCTTGATGATAATCATCGGTATGATACAGATTGATGCCGGAAGAACCATTGCGTATATCCTTGAAGGCCGTCCCGATTGGCGAAACGATGTCACCAGAGGCTTCCGCCAGAGAGATGGTTCCCGCTGCAAGCAGGTTGGCGTAGTTCTCGAAGTTGCCGAATCCCTCGTAGTTGTCGTGGGTGGATGCCCAGGTCGCCTCCAGGACTACCTTGCAGGAAGGGGATGCTGCCCGGATCTGGTCCGAAAGCGCACGGACGGCCGTGAGGATGGAGGTATTCCCGGAGGGATTCTCTGCATAGCGAGCCTCTTCGTAGCTCTCTCCTTGAATAAATGCATAATCGAAAGGACCGCGGGCGATGGCATCCTTGGCGAGCGACAGGTTGCAGAGGGAGGCGAAGGTCTGCGACCCCTTGAAATTGGCCACCACATCTACCTGGTGCCCTTCTGCAAAGGCGATTTCCTTCAGCATCCCAACAGGGTTGTTGTAATAGGAGAAGGAATTTCCAAGACAGAGGACGCGCTTTGTATCGGCCGGCGTTTGCGTTCCGAAATTCTGCACGTACGCTCCGGTAAAGCCGAACGGAGCGAAGCGGCTGTATCCGCCACTGGAGGTAGCCGAAAGCGTGCTGCCGTCGCAGGCTTCGCTGCCTTCCACACGGCAGCGGACCTGAAGCTCCCCGGAGATGGACTTCGTCAGCTTGAACGTGTGCATCACAGTCGAATGCTGGTAATCATCCCCGGTCGGGACCCCGGAACAAATGTAGCTGACACCGCTCTTCCAGCTGTCTCCGTCCAGGATTTCCACCACCCAGTTCTTTGCCGACGTGGCATAACTGACCATAGTTGCGTTAAAGTCGATGTATGATCCTGCGGGGATGGCCGACTCCAGCGGCATACACCATACCCAGGCATCGCCTTCCGCGAGCGTGGCTATCTGCGGAACGCCGTTGGAGGCCACGCCGAGATTCCATGAGGCGGAAGCGTTTGCCGCCGCCCGCGTCACGGTAATATATGCGCTGGCATTATTGGTCGCGGGGATCTTCCGCTCCGTGGTCCAGGACGAGTAGTAAATGGGCTTGTTGGATGTATTGAACACCCATTTCGCCGGCATCGAGGGCCCCTTGGCCTGTTCGGATCCGCCTTCCAGCGAGAACAGGATGTTTTCCCTGGTCACGTTGACGCCGGAAGCGTTGTGCGTTCCCACATAGTCAAAGTAATTCTCGGCGGTGATGCCGACCATTTGGTATGTGCCGTTGTTATATCTGCCGAAGTCCCCTGCGGCGACGCACTTCGTGAAACTCGCGTCCTTGTTGCACTGGCCGAAGAGTGTTCCGAAATAGTTTTCGGCCCTGTCGGTAATCACTCGGCCGTAATTCTGCATCCGGACAAACATATTGCCGTCGTCATTGACGAGGCACACGCATCCGCCGGCGGGCTGCCCGGTCTTGGAAATCACATCGCCGTAATTGATGCTGTCTTCGATGATGCTGCCGGCCCCGGTGATACAGGTCAGGTTGGCCAGGCGGGCATCCGGCGAGTCGTTGACGTTGTTTCCCCGGTTGATGCAGTTCTTGAGCACGGTGTAGCGGTTGCAAGCCGCAACGATACCCGACATACGGGCATTGTTGCCGCTCATATTGCCCTCATTGACGCAGTCTTTGAAAAGGACGGTCTTGGTTGAATTGCCGTCATTGGACGAGAAACCACAGATACCCGCCGTCTGCACGGAAGTCGCGCCGTTCTTGGTGTTGTTGCATTTGTCCGTCGTCAGGGAACCGTAATTCTTCAGGCCGGTGATCGTCGCTTCGGTATCGGTAGCAAAGGCCATTCCTATGAGGCCCATCGTCATCCGGAGGTTGTCGGCGACTGTGGCATTGCCGTAGGTCATCGAGGCGTGGCTCTCGATGTTGCTGACGGTCGCCCCGTGAACGAGGCCTGCGATAAGGCCGCAGTCGGTCTGGGCGGAGGGAGAAACCGTCAGCGAGCAGCTGCTGTCGAAGACCAGGTTCTCCACTACGGCCCCGTCGGCCAGCGTGCCGAAGAGGCCCCAGGACTGGCCCGCCGTAGCATTCCGGCAGACGACCTTCCAGTTCTTGATGGTGTGTCCGCAGCCGTTGAAATGGCCCTTGAAGGGATTCCCTGCGCCCCATGCGATGGTATTGCTGTTGAGCGAGGTGACAGCGAGACCGATGGGCGTCCAGTCTGTGACGGACGACATATCGATATCGCTTGTGACGGTCACGTTCGCAATGACAGCCTTGGCTTCGCCGCTGTTGACTCGGGCTGCAAATGCCACCAGGTCGGCAGCTGAAGCTATTGTAACGTTGTCCGGCTCGACCTCGGGACCCGGGGGAACGCCGCCTTCGCCTTCCATATCGGTCACCTCATAGGGCTTTGCTATCGCGTAGCGGGCGGCCTTGAGTGCGATAGGAGCACGCTCGTTGGTAATGGCTGTGGTGTAGCTGCCGTCAGTTGTCGAGTTAGACGATGTCCGGTAGCTGTTGTTGTCAAGTTTGACATCGCCGTTGAACGGACCGATTACCGTCTCGAACACCGTGCAGGAAGCGCCGTAACGGGAGATACCATAGTCCATATGATAGCCGTCACGGGTGAGGCCCATGGTGTTGTTGAGGCCGGAGGTACGGAGGTTCTGCAGCATCGCGCCGGTGGAAATCACACCGTCGAAACCGCAGGTTTCCACGGCTGTCTTGCCTTGGGCGGCGATAATTGTCCACATCTCACCCGTGTTGGAGAAAGGCTTGGCCCCGCTCTGCGCCTTGCTCAAGTTGTGATAAGCCTGCGAGAGAATATAGTAGAGTTTCGGCGTGCCGCCGTTTGCCTTCTGTGCGGCCTTCACCTTATCCACAAGCCCCTGGACTGCCGCCTTTTCGGTCTCTGTCCATCCCCAGGCAAGCTGGCGTCCGGTGTGTTCCTGAATGGTGACGATGTCCCATTTGCCGGTTGCAGCAACGGTCGCCAGGCTCTTTCCGGTTATGTCGGTCCAGCTGGTCTGGCCGGGATTGCAAACATAGCAGTGATAATCCGTAGCGGTGCTCCAGCCGTCGTTATATTCGGGGATAGTGCGTCCTCCATAGTACATATGGACCATTTGGATCTTGTCGAGTCCGGCTGCGGCGAGAATGCCGGGCAGGTGCTCTACAGCGTCTTTGGTGAAACTGTTTCCGATGAAGAAGATACGGAAGTCCGCCTCGACGTCAAGTTGGGGATCGGCGGCAGCCGTGATGTCGATGGTGACGTCAGAGACAGTGCATTTGCCGCCTGAACCATCCTTGCCGAGATAATCTTTTTTGTTGGCTTCGGAATAGACGTCATTCTGGAAGTTGCCGTTGTTGTATCTTCCGACTTTCCCGGCGGCCTTTCCTCCTTCCCAGGCGGCTGCAGCGGTCACATATCCCCAGAAAAGGCCGCGGTAGGCGCTGTCGGAAATGATCTTTCCGTAGTTCTCGTTGTTGGTGTAGGAAGCGGCGCCTGGCAGCGAAACGATGCCGCCGACCCTGCCGGAGGTCGTCGAGACCAGGTTGCCGTAGTTCTTGCAGTTCGAAATGGTGGAACCATTATTGGTGAGGCAGCAGATGTTGCCAAGACGGCTGCCGTCGCTTTGCGGCATCGAGTTGAGCTGGTTGCCGCGGTTCTCGCATCCGATGATGTCCGTGCAGGCATTGGCTGCGCCCAGGATGCCAGCGGTACGGCCAGCTTGTGAAGTCATCTCGCCTTGGTTGCTGCTGTCGGAGATCACCACGCGTTTTTCATTGCCGGTCGGGGCGTTGGTGAAACCGACGACGCCGGCTACGTGGATGCCTGTCGCTGCTCCGGAGAGATTGGCGGAATTAGTGACCGAAATGTCACCGAAGTTATGGACGCTGTCCACCGTACAGCCTATATCTTTGGCGTAGATACCGCCGATAAGGGCCATATGCAGGTATCCTTTGCATCCGCCTTCATAGGTCATCGGGGCATAACTCGTCACGTCGCGGACAGTGGCGTCGTAAAGCACGCCGGCAATCATGCCTACGCTGTGGGAGACAGAAGAGGTGACGGTCAGCGAGCAACTCTCGTCGATGACGAAATTCTGAACGATGGCTCCTGGACCGAGATAACCGAAGATGCCGAAGTGGCGGCCGTCTTTGGTCTCCGCATCTGTTAATTTCAGGTTCTTAATCTTGTGGGCGTTGCCGTCGAATTTTCCGGTGAAGGCCTTTCCGTCGGCGATAACTGGGTTCCAGTTCGCCCATGGAGCGGTCACGTGTCCGACGGGGGTCCACTCTGTGACACCGTTGAAGTCGATGTCGTCGAGCAGGTTGACCCAGCCTTCTTCATTCTGCCACCTCTCGGTGGATTCGCCCGCGTTGACCGCCGCGGCGAAGGCCATGAAGTCTTCTGCCGACGCGATGCCCGGATTGTCTGAAACGACAGGGTCAACGGGCTCCTCGGATGCTTTCTTACAGCAGACAAGCGTGAGGGCTGCAATAGTCAGGAAAAGGAATGAAAACTTTCTCATCTTGGTTTTTAGTTTTAACAGATATAGAACGAATTAAGAAGCTATACTACGTAATAGGTTTATCATCTTTTTGAGTTTTGTGAGCGGAAAACGAGACTCGAACTATATCTTGTAATATATTGAAGTTTAGTAATTTATAAGAAACCGAAAAGACATCAGGTGAAACATAGGTGAAACTTTCGTGGCTTTTCAGGACGTATAGGGAAAGCGACTTGAGCGGCCATCTTTATCTATTAAGACGACTTCTGTAGACTTCAAATACAAGCACCGATAATGGGCGGAACGGGATTATTTAATTTTGGATTATTTAATCT
>JAEEGK010023616.1_pt1 | contig 12810 bp, 11 predicted proteins | sample 8958771 | NCBI WGS metagenome assembly JAEEGK01 (sample SAMN16246547, study PRJNA631951) | gut metagenome | biome: gut microbiome; feature: rumen; material: SC-attached | host: Bos | place: Iran: Karaj | collected 2018-10 | reverse complement strand
CTGCGTTCTGTACTCGCTGAGATACATCATAAAGATTAAACCTATTCCAAAACTGGAAACAAAGATTCCTGTGATCTGATCTATGAACTGTGCTCTGGGTGTATCAAAGGGAGTTACGTATTCCGGGTGAAAATATGCGATATGACAAAGGCCAATGTAGTAAGCGATATGGATAGCTTCCATGACATAGAGGAGCCATCCTCTGTACATGAAAAGAGTGAACAGAATACCAAAGAAGAAAAAGTACGGCATCGAGCCGTATAGCCCGCCCATTTCGAAAAAGAGCATTCCGAAGAGTCCCATGAAAATGCCAAAGGACGTTATCAGGTACCCCAAAAGGTAATGCCCCGTCTTGTCAACAAAGAGTATGAGCGCGACGCTGCCAACCGCAGCAGCCATATTGATCATGAAGCCGGTAAGGTCTACCAGGGTAAAGAGCGACTGCACAGCGCCTATAACGCTTATTATCGCGCCGGCAGTTCCCAGTAGCTTGAATAATACTACGTCAAGCTCCGTTTCTTTTTTATAGAAATTGATGAGTTTTCCAAGAAGTGTAGAAAGAAGTCTGTTCATGATGTATGCACTCTTCAAGTTAAAAGAATAACAATCAGTTATACGTATTCATTTTAACGCGGCGAGGCATACATAGCAACAGCTAAAACGTTTAAATGCGCATAAATTCGGACTTTTAGGGAATATCATGTACTGTTTTTGTTTATTTTACTCCGGTTCTTTCAAGAACCTCGTCCACGGTCTTTCGTTGATTTCGTAGCCTCCGGCCTTACAACCATCGCCAAGCACTACGTCAAGAACAGAGCGCAGATCAGCTGGTTTTCGGGATGGAATTACTTCTTCATTTTTCCTATAGTCTTAACAAAGAATCCGAATACATTTCTAACAAGTGGTCCGGCAAAGAAAATCTGCCAACAGAGCGCCATTGGGAAGTTCAAAGCTGTTGTCTGAAGCCAGACTGCCACAAACTCTACACCGGCATTCTTAAAAAGAATTGTTGCTACAAGGCTCATCAGCGGGCACATCAGGCATACTGACATCGCTGAGATAGCAAGCACTATCATGATCATCGGGTCTTTTCCCGGTGTAACAAATCTAAAGGCCAGTTTCTGCGCCAGCTTTCCAACAAACAAAAGCTCTAAAGCTACAGCTATAGGCCACATGATTATGATCTCTTTAAATGCTGCGAGGAACACGAAATTCTGCATTCCTCCTACGCTTAGGGAAATGTTGTAGCAGATCATTGCATAGACCATGACAAATGCCATGAACAGAGTGAAAATTACATCTTGAAACTTATTCTGTGGTAACATACCTGGGGTTCTCCTTTCATTGTCCAGGGGAAGACCAAAGGCGTGTTGTTCGTTATCACCACAGGGTGTGCGTTTCCAATAAATACCAGCTCAATATCTTCATATATTTTTTGCATCGAGTAGTGATTATAGCAGAAAATTTTTGGTTGTGTAATAGGGAATTTTAACTCAGCTTCGCAAGTATCTCTGCAGCCCTATCACTGCCATGTTTTGCTGCGTAGGAAGCCCACTTCTTGGCCTTTTCCAAGTTCTTTTTTCCGTCAAAAGAGCCTTTGAAGTATCCTTCGGCTATGGCTTCGGCTGCTTCTATGCTGCCCTTTCCTGCTTTGTCTATCAAATCTAATAATTCCTGTTTGCTCATAGTTCTATCTCTTTCTTTTTAATTTGCCCAGGTTACCGGATTTCCTTTTCTCTCAAGTGGCTCCCTGACAGGCTCGCCGCTCTCAGGATAGCCAATGATAAGTCCACCGGTTATCGTCTCGTCTTCATTAAGGCCATATCTGTACATGAATTTCCTAATTTCTTCGTTCTCGTCAAGCCAGTGAAGCTGATTGATCCAGCATGAACCAAGGTCCAGTGCATTGGCAGCTATCATCATGTTCTCCAGTGCGCATGCACTGTCCGCCATAGCATTTCCATAGTCCTTTTTATTGGCGGTAACAATATAAACCGGAGCTCCGTAATGGAAAACGTAGCCACCTTTCCTTGCTGCATTTATAGAGTTCTTTAATGAGATATAGGTATCATCTTTGATCTCCATTTTTGCGAACTCTCCGCATACCAGATCCGCCATTTCAGCAAGTACTGCTTCATCCGTAAACACAATAAAATGCGTGGTCTGGCTGTTTGAGCCGCTCGGAGCATATCTTCCTGCCTCAATGACCTTGTTTATCAGCTCCTTATCCGGAATCTCTTTCTTATATCTTCTTGTGCTACGTCTTGTTAAAATAGCTTCTAATGCTTCCATTATGATGCCTCCTTAGCCATCTCAGTCCTTATAATTCTCTGTCCGAGGCCATCAGTATGCAGTTCCAGCCCTGCGGACAGTTGATGATCTTAGTATTCTTGTAGATTTTCTTTAGTATCGCCTGACATAAGTGAGTCTGCATTGATATGACTCCGGCGGATTCGTTAAGCATGTTGACAGCAAGAATGCCATCGGCTCTTGTTATCTGATATGTCAGCTTGAGCACTCCCTCTGAGAGCAGCTCTTTTACCGGCTTTCTGCCCTCAAATGCGTCAAACACGATAAAGTCATACTTCTTTGATTCACTCCCCGTCTCATCAGCGGCTATTTCCAGCGCAAGCTGCGAGATGTACTTTATTCCATCGCCAACAACAGCCCTAACTCTGTCATTCTCTGCGAATGAGAAGTACTTACGTGCCAGATCCAGCATTTGCCTATCCTTCTCGACAACAGTCATATGGCCACCGGGCACACAACTTGTATAATACCTTGGAAATGCCATACCACCGCCGCCTATTAGAAGCGCCTTATCATGCCCCTCATAGAAAAGAGATATCTCTTTTAACGACTGCATATAGTAAAACAGCGGGTCTGTGTCCCCGTTCTCATCGAGATACACCCCTGATTCCCGCACTCCGTCATACAAAAGAAGCCTTACCGGCCTCTTATGCTCGATCCTGTCGAGGATTACTATGTGCCCGTCATCTGACTGATAAACGGTTTTCGGCGCCACAGCCAGCCAGAGCATTTGCATAAATGTCATGTTTTTTGCACTCATATAGTCATTATGCTTTTTCTGCAATCAAAAATCCACCCCCATTATATGAATGGGAGTGGATTCCATTACTTAGTAAAGCTCTTTACTTAGTTTCTACCGATACATCAGCACCTGTGATGTTGATGTTCTTGTTAACCTTTGCATCATAGGTTCCGGCACGCATGATCTCTGAGAAATCAACGCCTGTAGCCTCTGACATGGTATCAAATACCTGTTTCATGACAATTGGCATGTTCCCTGAAATCTGTGATGCTCCGTTGGAGCCGTCGCCGGTTCCATAGATATTGATCTTATCGATCTGTGAAAGAGGTTTTGCAATCTCAGCAGCCATCTGAGGCATGATCTTGATCATCATCTCAGCCATAGCAGCGCCGTTGTACTTCTTGTAAGCCTCTGCTTTCTTTTCCATTGCCTCAGCTTCTGCAAGACCTTTGGCCTTGATGGCTTCAGCTTCTGCACGACCTTTTGCAGCAATACCTGCAGCTTCAGCATCATATTTTGCCTTGATACCTGCTGCTTCCTGCTCTGCAGCGAATTTCTGGGCTTCAGCCTGAGCCTTTTTAGCATCAGCTTCACGCTCCTGCTCATACTTGGCAGCTTCAGCCTTTTTCTGACGCTGTACCAGCTCTGCTTCAGCTTTCTTTTCAGCCTGATATTTCTCGGCATCAGCTTTTTTCTCAATCTCAGCAGCAAGTTCCTGCTGTTTTACCAGTACCTCTTTTTGCTTGAGCTCTGCTTCCCTCTCAGCCTTAGCGATCTGTGCATTCACAGTTGCTGTCTGAATGGTCTTCTGCTGTTCCTGCTCCTGGATCTGATAAGCAGCATCGGCAATAGCGCCTGCAGTATCAGCTTCCTTCTTAAGTTCTGCCTGCTTGATAGCAAGGGCATTGTTCTTTTCAGCAATCTCAGTCTGTGCAAGAACTCTCGCATCATTGGCAGCCTTATCGGCTTCAGCCTGTGCGATTGCTACGTCCCTGTCGGCCTGAGCCTTTGCAATAGCAGCGTCCTTCTTGATCTTAGCGGTATTATCCATACCAAGATCACTGATGAGACCATTTTCATCTGTAACATTCTGGATGTTGCAGGAAAGAATCTCAATACCAAGCTTACTCATATCTCTTGAAGCTTTTTCCATAACCTGATCTGAGAAGCTGTCTCTGTCAGTATTTATGGTCTTAAGAGCAAGTGTACCGATGATCTCACGCATGTTACCCTGCAGAGAATCCTGAAGGTCCATTGTGATCTGCTCAGGATCCTTATTCAGGAAGTTCTTGGCAGCCAGCTGTATGGACTCTGTGTCTGTTCCAATCCTTACCTTTGCTACAGCATCTACGTTTACATTGATGAAATCGTTTGTGGGTACTGACTGCTCAGTCTTGATATCAACAGTCATCTGTCCAAGATACAATTTATCGACTCTCTCAAAGAACGGAATCTTTACTCCTGCGCGTCCGATCAGGATTCTGGGGTTTCTCCTCATACCGGATATGATATATGCTCTGTCTGGAGGAGCCTTTACATATCCTGCAACAATGATCAGGATGATAAGCGCGATCATTGCAAATAATAAAATAGCCTGTAGTGTCATACAATCTCCTCTCTTTCTTAGGCCTTTGGCCTAAATGTGATACTCAAGTTTTTAAGTATCGTTTGTTGTTAAAGAAATTATATGAAAGCCCGGTATTACAATACATACCGGGCTTTGTGAATTACATTATTATATTTTCCCAAACAAGAAAAAATGAGTCACTGTCCACAAGACAATGTAAAAGAGTCTGCTCCGACCTTGAGTTCAGCCGTCTCTCCCATAAGCAACGGATAATTTATATCCCCGTGTCCTGCAGGAAATCCGAATGCAACCGGAATATCAAGTTCCGGAAGGAACTGTCTTGAGATCATATCAGCAATAGATTTGTACTCTCCGCCTCTGTTTTTTCCGCTGTAATCGCCCAAGTCCGAAGGTAGCTCTGTCCATTCGCCAAACACTATGCCTGATGCGCCATCAAGCACACCTGCATGCTTTAAGATCGTTAGATATCTGTGAATATGCTGTACGTCCTCACCCACATCTTCCAGGAAAAGAATATACGGCTGTCCTGACTTTGTACAATCATAGGCAGAATCAATGACCGCGGTAAATGTGGAAAGATTGCCACCTATAAGTATTCCCTTGGCCTCGCCTTCCTTGCAGTAAGTGCTGCTATCGCATGTATATGTCGGAACTTCACCTTTAAGAATTTTTTCTTCTGCTTCAACGCAGCTATCAGGCAATCCGTTAAACGTTCCGCTCATGCAGGCATGTATTGAAGCAACATCTGCATTTGTCCAGGCTGAGTGATAAACTGTTATGTCACTATAGCCTATGATCAGCTTATTAGATGTCTTAATGATATCCTCAGGGAGCACATCCGCAATCTCAGATGCTCCATATCCTCCTCGAACACAGAAGATAGCCTTTATCTCAGGATCCTCCAGTGCCCAGGTGAGATCATCCAAAATATCATCAAGAGTGCGTGTCTCTGCGCAGACATGCTTTCCTTCAACCGGCTCATATCCCCAGGCCTTCAGTCCTTCTATTGTAGAATCTACCTGCTGTCTGCTTGGCAGCGCCGAAGGCGAGATAACGGCGATCTTATCACCCTGCGCAAGGAACAAATCCTTGTATTTGCCGGTATACTCCCGGTACTCCACCGTTGTCTTTGTGTCTTCGCCTTCTGTTATAAACTCTTCTTCCGGGTTTCCGGAAGGTTCCTGTTTCATGCAGGCAACTAACGATAACATAAGGGCACATGCTACTGACACTAATACGATTCCTTTGTTCTTCTTAAACATAATGCTTACCCCCTGTTTATTTGGCATAAACCCATGTTAACAATGTCTGCATCACATTTCTGTCACAATGAGTCACTGGGGACGTTTCATTTTGAGTCAAAATGAAACGTCCCCGGTGACTCACATCATCTTAAGCTTGGATTTAAGGAGCTTGTAGATTATCTCATGTCCGTCGTCGTTGGGATGAAGACCGTCAGGGCAGTATCTTTCACGTATGAAATCTTCCTGAGGCTCAATACCGCTCTCTTTATAGAGATCGACTACCGGAAGTGCATAGTACTGAGCAACTTCACGGATCACTTCAACGTAATCCAAAAGAGTGCCCCAGTTGCGAACGCCGACCTCGTTATATACCTTATCTTCTTCTGTCCTGTGAAGCGGAGTCATGACTATGACTGTTGCTCCGGGATATTTCTTTAAAACCTTCTGATACAGATCATGCAAGGCGCCATAAAATGTATCCGGGGTGCGATCGCTCATGTGGCCTTTTGCTGCGTCTCCGTGACCATAGTCGTTGGTTCCGCCAAAAAGTACAACAACGTCAGCATCCGCATCCATTTCATCTACTCTTGATGCAAAGTACCGGTCCATAACCTCATCGTATGGAACCTGCTGATTTGCTATCCTTGTTCCACCGATTCCGTAGCCTCTGCAGATACAGCCATCCTTCTCAAATCTCCTCCAATAGAAGTTCTGCGGATCAGATACTCCATGACCTTCTGTGATGCTGTCCCCGAGAAAATTGATCTTTAATCCCTCTAACTTCATTTCCTTTTACTCTCCTCCAAAAATATAAGCCTTCTATCAGGAATTTCTAATTTCCTAATAGAAGGCTAATATTATTAAATGTCTTTTTCAAGAGCTAATTTTATTCAGTTTCATCTGCTACGCAGGCATTTACCCATTCAATGAAGTTGGTTGTGGAATCGCCATCTCTTTCAGCTGTTGTGTGCTCCTGGCCCCATACAAAGCTATAATCAACCTCTGAACCATAGTTCTGGAGCGCAAGAACCAGATTGGCCTCAGTATTAACTGCAGTATCACTTTGCCATAAGCCGGTATTTATACGGAAGTACTTAGCCACATTTGATGTACCATACCCTTCTGAGCTTGAAAGCAGGTAGTACAGAGGCGAATACATATTTAATCTGTAATCTACTGTGTGTCCGAGTTCATCTTCCTGGCTTAAGTCCTCTTCAAAATCCGCAACGTAACTTGATCCCAGCTCGCTCAAAACTGACATGAGCATTGAATCAAAATGCGCACCTTCTCCGTCTCCATATCCAAAGAGAGTATTTTCACCCTGTGACTCATCAAGCTGATCAAAAGCTGCGATGCCTTTGGAAGCTGTCTTAACCGCCTCAGCAAAATCAGCAATGCTTGTGATTGTTGCTGTATTTGTTGCCTCATCGTAGGTTACCCAGGTTCCGTTTGCATTCAGTGCATCTATATAGTCCTGTGCTGTCTCGAAGGTTCCTGAAATCGAAACTCCTGAACTATTCTCTGTTCTTGATATATTGTCTATAGCAGTGTAATCAACTTCGCCGGACTCTGCGCTGCTCGCCATATCACCGCTTGGCATATCTCCTTCAGGTTTCTCGCCCTCAGGCATTTCTCCACCCGGAGCTCCATTTCCGTTTCCGGGACCACCGTTTCCACCGCCGGGACCTCCGTTTCCTCCATCAGGTCCCATTCCTGCCTGATGTCCCTGACTTGAAGAATCTGAATCATACGGGAACGTAGTATCTGCAAGGAAATTGTTCAATGACTCCTCAATGATGCTGACCATGTAGTCATAATAACTTCCTGACTGATACCTTCCATCCTCGCTCTCTTCCAGAGTAAGCGCATTTCCCTCTGAATCTGTAAGCCCAAGACTATTTATATACTCAGCATATGCAACAGTAAGGCCGTCTGAAATGCTCTGTTCCTCATCAGTAAGACCTGATCTGGTTGTTCCCATCATCCACTCATAAGCTTCATCAGCGGAATCAAGTGATGTGATAGGACACCATCCCATGGCTCCAAGCACAGAATCGCTGACTCCCATAACAGCTCCGATTGCCTCAAGGTAGTCGTCATAGAGCTCGGAATCGCCTGTCACTCCTAAAAGAGCTGACTGCGCACCACCACCTGACATACCGAAGGTAAAGATGCTGTCCATATCTCCTGCGATATTTCCTTCGTTATATCTTATATAACGTATAGCTGCCTTAAGATCGGTAACACCTGCCGGAGCTCCGGCATCTCTTCCTCTGCATCCTGCATGCACATAGATGTATCCTGCATCTGTATACTCTGAAGCGCTGCTGTACTCAGTCATTGGAGATTGTGCTGAATATCCGGGTGTATTTACAGGGAACACGATTGGCGCCGTCTCTGCAGTATATCCGTTTACTTCAGCCGTAGTATTCAGTGTACATGTGTATGTTCCGTCTCCGTTGTCCGTAGCATCCATGTATGCTGCCGGAACAATGATAGCCAGCTCCTCGTACTCTGTATCAGCCGGATTCTCACAATACTGAATTCCAATCTGGTAGTACACGTTGTCCTCTTCGTTGTACTGCCATTTTGTATTATCTATCTTGGACAGATTTGTTACTATCTCTGAAGTTTCTTCTGTTGAGTCCGCATCTGTTGTGGCATCTGTAGCTGTATTTTCTGCACCTGCTGATTCCGCCGTGCTCTCCTGCGTAGTGCTTACCTGTGTTTCTGTTGTTGCACCGCTCCCACACGCAGTAAGAGCAACTGATGTGCCCAAAATAATTGCTAAAATAATCTTTCTCTTGATCATTGATCATTCCTCCTGAATTGTTTGCTCGTCTGAAAGCAATAATATGCATCCAACTTAAAACGTACCTAAAAGAAAGATTAAGAATTCATATACTTTTTCCCACAGTAAAGCGTCCACGTGATAAAATAGAAAACAGTGAATTGCGATTTGATAAGGAGCTTACCAAAATGGGGAACACGAACGATAACATCATCGAACTCAAACACATCAACAGGATCTTTGAAGATGGCTTCAAGGCTGTTGAGGACTTTAATCTGGAGGTAAAGCGCGGGGAATTTGTCACCTTCCTTGGACCCTCAGGCTGTGGCAAGACTACGACTCTTAGGATGATTGCCGGCTTTGACATGCCGACCTCCGGAGATATCCTTTTGAATGGAAAAGACATCTCGCAGCTGCCACCGTATGAGAGACCTATCAACACGGTGTTCCAGCGCTATGCTCTGTTTCCCCATATGAATATATTCGATAATATCGCCTTCGGCTTAAAGCTTAAAAAGCTTCCGGCAGACGAGATCAAGAAGAAGGTAAAAAAGGTCCTGGAGCTGGTTGACCTTGAAGGCTTTGAGAAAAGAAGCGTTTCCACCCTCTCAGGTGGTCAGCAGCAGCGTGTAGGTATCGCAAGAGCGCTGGTCAATGAGCCTGAAATCCTGCTTCTTGACGAGCCCCTTGGCGCTCTTGATCTCAAGATGAGAAAAGAGATGCAGATAGAGCTTAAGGCTATGCACGATGAGCTGGGCATCACTTTCATCTACGTAACCCACGATCAGGAAGAGGCTCTTACCATGTCCGATAAGATCGTAGTCATGGCTGAGGGCAAGATCCAGCAGATCGGAACTCCGGAAGATATCTACAACGAGCCCAAGAACGCCTTTGTTGCGGACTTTATCGGCGAGAGTAATATCTTTAACGGCATTATGACCGGCAGCATGCAGGCGCGTTTTGCAGGCGGTCTTTTCCAGTGCGTCGATGATGTACCTCAGGGTACTCAGATCACTGCCGTTGTACGTCCCGAGGATATTGAACTTGTAGCTCCCGCTGACGGACAGATTCGCGGAAAGGTAACATCTGTTATTTTTAAAGGAATGCACTATGAGATAACCGTTCAGTCCGGAAGATATGAAGTTGTGATCCAGAACACAAAATCTGCAGAAGTAGGCAGTGACGTTGGCATCAAGGTTGAACCTGACGGCATTCATATCATGCTTGCTGAGAACCACACCAACTTCTTCCACGTAGACATGAACAAAAATCATCGTCTCGAGTTCAATAATAAAGAGCTTGATGTCAGCCTGACTCAGCTCATCAAAGGCAGCCGTAGAAATGAAAATCACGAGCTTTTGGACGAGCACGGAGAGGTCATTGATCCTGACAAGATACATATCGTCGCAGCTATTGAGCCCGGCGACATTCGCATGACAGATAACACTGATGACGAACAGGTACTGGTAGAAGGCTTTATCAGCAACCTTATTTACAAGGGCGACCACTACAGCTACGTTATCAACACCGATTTCGGGCAGGATTTCATTGTTAATGATGAATATCTCTGGAATATGGACGACAGAGTCGGCCTTATCCTGCCTCTTGATAAGATGAAATTTACCGTTAAGAAATAAGGAGGAGCATATGAGATTTTCCAGAAAAACCTTAGGTATCCCATATGCCGTATTCCTGCTGATCTTCGTAGTAGCTCCGCTTCTGGTTCTGTTCTACTACGCCTTCACCAACGGACAGGGGGAATTCACGCTCCGGAACCTGACAGACTTTTTTACTGATCCTAATACGCTGGGAACACTTTTCTACAGCTTTGCCCTGGCGCTTACAACCACGGCTGTATGTTTGCTGCTGGCTTACCCGACTGCCTACATACTAACCACAGGGAGACTCAAGAAAAATACCGTACTTATCATGATCTTCATCATGCCCATGTGGATCAACTTTTCGCTCCGTATTACTGCATTAAAGGAGATCCTGGGCCTGATAGAAGGAAATCTGGCATACCATCCGTTCCTTAACTCGGTTATCGGTATGACTTATGACTTCCTGCCCTTCATGATCCTGCCTATCTACAACACCCTTGCCAAGATGGACGCTTCTCTGATCGAGGCGGCAAAAGACCTGGGTGCCAACGACAGACATGCATTCCTGCGCGTAACACTGCCCCTTTCCCTTCCGGGCATCATAAGCGGAGTATCCATGGTACTTCTGCCTGCAATGACCAACTATGTAGTACTGGATATGCTCTACAACAGCACCTACATCATGGGTAGTCTTATCGGCAGCTACTTCTCCGCATACAACTGGAACGGTGGTTCCATGATCGCACTTATCCTGCTGGGCATCATATGTATCTTCAACATCATCAACGATGACGACAGGGGCGAAAGAGCTAAGGCAGGAGGTGCACTGTTATGACCAAAAAGATAGCTAGGGCCGGAATACCGATTCTGGTCATCCTGTTTTTATACGTACCGATCCTTGTGCTTGCGCTGTACAGCTTCACTGATTCAACGCAGATCGGAGCCATACGCTCTTTTACACTGAAAAACTATGTGACGCTCTTCACTACCCCTGAGCTTCAGGAGATGATACTGGGCACGATACTGCTTGCCCTGGCATCAGCACTGCTTGCTACGCTCCTGGGAACTCTTGGTGCAATTGGCGCCTTCTACTCTAAGAGACGTACAACTGCTGTGATGGACACAGTAAATCAGATTCCGGTCATCAACGCTGATGTTGTTACCGGTTTCTCGCTGTGCATTCTTCTTGTAGTTGTTCTGGGCATTAACAAGGACAGCTTCATTCCGCTGCTCTTTGGCCATGTAACACTGAGTGCGCCCTTTGTATACCTCTCTGTTATCCCCAAGCTCAAGCAGATGGATTCAAGCCTCTACGAAGCTGCTCTGGACCTTGGTGCAACTCCTTTCCAGGCACTTAGAAAAGTGGTTATTCCGCAGATCATTTCAGGCATAATCTCAGGATTTTCGCTGGCAATCACTCTTTCGCTGGATGACTATTTCATCGCCACTTATACCAAACCGGCGACCTTTGACACCATCAGTACTTATGTTGTCAATGCCACAAAGGGTTCCCAAACTCATATAAAAACAGCGCTGTGGGCATTATCAACGCTGATCTTTCTGATCGTTATCATTATCGTTGCCGTAAGAAATCTGAAATTCGAGCGACATGAAATTAAAGAGGAGAGAGCCTGATGAAAGCAAGAATTGTTACGGCTGCGCTTTTAATATCAAGCGTTATTATGACAAATTTCATCCCCGTTTCTGCCGCTGCAGAGGCTGATAAGCCTGTAGTTCTGCGCGTTTGTAACTGGGAAGAATATATAGACCAGGGTGACTGGGGAGAAGACGAAGTGATTGACCTTGAGAGCGGCGATATTTTCGGAGAAAACTCCATGGTGACAGACTTCGAGGACTGGTACTACGAAACCTACGGAAAAAGAGTCAAAGTAGAATATTCCACCTTCGGTACCAACGAAGATCTCTACAACATGCTCACAATAGGCGATGTTTATGACCTTGTGTGCCCTTCGGAGTACATGATCATGAAGCTCATGGCAGATGATATGGTTCAGCCCCTCTCAGATGAGTTTTTTGACCCCGAGATAGAGACCAACTACTACATCAAAGGCGTTTCTCCCTACATCAGAAACATCTTTGAGACCCACGATATTAACGGTGTTACCTGGGATCGCTGCGCTGCAGGATATATGTGGGGTATAACCGGTTTTGTATATAATCCCGATGTTGTAAGCGAAGAGGAAGCTTCTACCTGGAAGCTTCTTGAAAACCCGGCTTATCGCCGTCAGGTTACCATCAAAGACAATGTCAGAGACGCTTATTTTGCCGCTGTCGGCGCTCTTAAGTCAGATCTTTTGACATCCGATGAATTCAGGTCAAGGCCGGACTATGCCATGGCTCTTCAGACCGAGATGAATGATGTCTCCCAGGAGACAGTGGATAACGTGCAAGAGTATCTGCAGAAGGTAAAAGACAATCTGTATTCCTTTGAAACAGACTCAGGAAAAGCCGATATGATCACAGGTAAGGTTGTTGCAAACTACCAGTGGTCCGGAGATGCTGTATATGCCATG
>JAEEGK010023609.1_pt1 | contig 12811 bp, 9 predicted proteins | sample 8958771 | NCBI WGS metagenome assembly JAEEGK01 (sample SAMN16246547, study PRJNA631951) | gut metagenome | biome: gut microbiome; feature: rumen; material: SC-attached | host: Bos | place: Iran: Karaj | collected 2018-10 | reverse complement strand
TCCGCCTTTGCAAGCGGAGCCGGCGATTTTTTTCACGGGAAGGCAACACCAGATGTTCTCAAACAGAAATTTGATGTTTCAGAAAGCACTCATTTCGTTCCTATTTCGCAAGAAACTCCGTGAATTCCTCTGATTGCCTGCTCTTGCAGATGGTTGCCCATCCCCTTGAGCGGTGACGGATGATTAAATTACATCGTCTTTTTCCGTTTTCAAATCACGTCGAAGATTTTTTTTGATTTTTTTGTGTTTTTCCCTGTTTTTTGACAAAAGTCAGACTATTTCAAGTCTCATCCCACGAATCGAGGCTTTTTTTATTCCATTAATATATATCGACAACTTTGCCCTTACATACCATGCCATTATAGGGGCAATTTCTAGATTTTGATTTAAACAAGCGGATGTCTATCGTGTGTTCGGCTTCTAAATCCAAAACCGTCACACCACCTGTGCTGCCAACCGCCAAACTCCCGAGCGGCTGTCCAATCTTTTTACAAAATGCGGCTAGAAGCTTGGCCGGACCTGTCGTGAAGAGGGCAATCAAATAATTCAAATCCAATAACCCCGCATGGTACAAATTTGTAAGGCACAAGGGAACCACCGTTTCAATTCCGACGATTCCGAAAGGTGCTTTCATCCATCCCTGAGCCTTCTCTTCATCCGTATGAGGTGCATGATCAGTGGCGATCATGTCAATTGTTCCATCTTTCACCCCCGCGATCAGAGCCTGACGGTCGCTTTCTTCACGTAATGGCGGAGCCATTTTCGCATTCGTTCCGTATTTCAAGCAAGCTTTATCTGTCAGAAAAAGATGGTGTGGTGTTGCTTCCGCCGTCACCTTGACACCATCCTTTTTTGCCTGACGAATCATTTCAACCGAGCCTGCACAACTCAAATGTTGCAGATGGAGATGGCAACCAGTCTCTTTGGCCAAAATCAAATCACGAGCCACAATCACTTCTTCAGCAGAACGAGGCTGTCCAGGCAGACCAAGCGTCTTCGCCACATTCCCGTCATGAAGGACACCGGGCTTTGAAAGTGAAACATCTTCGCAATGGTCCACGACAGGCACGCCGCTTTCGGCGGCGGCCTGCATGATGGCCCGCATCAAGCCACTTTTTTGCGGCGTGCTTCCATCGTCGCTTACGACAGGACAGCCAGCCTGCACAAGTTCCTGCACATTGGTCGCAATCTCCCCTTGACGTCCCACAGTGATTGCGCCAGCCGGCAAGACGCGCACATTCGCTTTTTGAGCGACAAGCTCCATGAATTCTGCGACGCGTTCAGCCGTATCCATTGCAGGAACAGTATTTGGCATCGCCACAACCGTGGTGAAACCGCCGGCGGCGGCCGCCGCCGTTCCCGTAGCGATATCTTCCTTGTGCGTCTGGCCAGGCTCTCTCAGATGGACATGGACATCTATGAATCCAGGCGCGATCACTTTTCCGGCCATGTTCTCACGCTTCGCGTTTGGAATCGTCTCCGGCGGGACAATCTGTCCGTTGCAGATTCCAATGTCGCGGATCTCGTCCACGCCTTCGGAAGGATCAACCACCCGTCCACCTGCCAAAACCACCTGCTTTTCCATATAAAACTCCTATTCTAACATCTGACGCATTTTTGCGAACATATCTTCCACAACCTCCGCAGAGGCTGGCTTGATGACTTTCGACGGTGTCGTGAACTCAATCAAATCCGTCGGTATCTCGTCCAGAAACTTTGATGGACGTTTAGCGACGACCTGCGCCGCCACTCTTCGACGTTCCGCATACGACAGCAAAAGCCTTTCCCTTGCACGCGTTAGTGCGACATAACATAGACGCCGTTCCTCCTCAAGATTTCCTTCGTCCAACGCCGTCTGATGGGGGAAGAGGCCCTGTTCCAAACCAACCACTAACACAGTCTGAAATTCAAGCCCCTTTGATGCATGAACCGTCATCAGCGTCGCGGCTTCGCCAGTCTCCTTTTTATTGTCTTGTCGCCGATCATTCGCATCCTGCAAGTCAAATTGCTCCAAAAAGTCATTAAGAGTCGCATTCCGCCCATGTGATTCATCAAATTCCGCAAGCGTGGAGAGAAATTCCATGACGTTGTCGCGACGTTTCATGGCATCCGTTCGTGGCTTGTACATCCGGACGAGCCCGTCCAGGTATCCAACGCCATCCAGCAATGCTTTTGCCTTGCCACACAAATCCCCCGGTGTCCGAAACGCGTCATACGCCTTTTCCATTTGTGAATGGAACGCGTGAAGATTCGCCGCAGTCTCCGGAGGAATTTTCTCCAGGAAATCCGTTCTCGCAATTAATTCCATCAGAGGTATATGCATCAACGTCTGCATTCCGCGCATGGCGTCCATCGTAGCATCGCCGACACCACGCGGAGGAACATTCACGATTTGCTTGAAGGAAAGGTCATCCCGCGGATTGGCGATGACACGCAGGAAACTCACGGCGTCCAACACTTCCTTCCGCTGGAAAAACGAATTGGCGCCAACCAGAACATATGGGACACGACGCGAGCGAAACACCTCTTCCAGAATACGGGATTGATGCCCCGCACGGAAAAGCACGGCAAAATTGCCCCACTTGTTGTCGCGGACATTATCCAGCATGTAGTCCGCCGCGAATGTCGCTTCTGCGCGTTCATCTTCACAACGGACGGCGAGAATTTTTTGACCTTCCCCCTGCTCCGACCACAGCGTCTTCGATTTGCGGTTCACATTTTTCGCAATCAATGCGTTCGCCGCTTTCAAAATCGTATTGGTCGAACGATAGTTCTGTTCTAGGCGAATAGTCTTGGCCCCAGGGAAGAAACGCTCGAATTCAAGAATGTTTCCAAGATTCGCTCCACGCCAGCCGTAAATCGACTGATCGTCATCACCGACGACACAGATGTTCGCAGCCTTGCCAGCCAGCAGGGCCATTAATCGTAATTGGACATAATTTGTATCCTGATACTCATCAACCATTAGATAACGATAAGTATCTTGGTAAGAGGCCAATATTTCTGGGCACTCCTCCCAAAGCCGAACGACTAGACAGAGCAGATCATCGAAGTCAACCAAATCCATCTGTTTCAGACGCACTTGATAACGACGATATACGCGGGCAACGTCAGCGGCTCGTGGCCAATCCTTGCCCTCCATGGCATCTGGCCCTTCCAGATTCGCTTTGGCAAGGCTGATACGGGAAAGCCACAGGTACGGATCGCAATTCTCGCCAGTCAGCTTCAATTCCGTGGCAATTTCCCTGATGAGCCCTTTCTGGTAACCTTCCGTCGCGATGGAAAAACGTTTGCCATATCCAAGACGATGGATATACCGCTTCAACACGTTCAGGCAGAAAGCATGGAAAGTCGAAACCGTTACTTCCTCTGCCTGCCTGCTTGTCAGCAGTTCTGCGACACGCTCCTTCATTTCCTTCGCCGCCTTGTTTGTAAACGTCACAGCAAGAATATGCCGTGGCTCGATACCATGTTGTATCATATTGGCAATACGATGAATGATGACGCGTGTCTTGCCGGATCCCGCACCGGCCAAAAGCAAAACGGGGCCGTCTAATGTGTCAACGGCAGTTTGCTGTTGCTTGTTCAAAGCCATGATGATTCCCCCTTATCCTTTTGATAACGATTCTCATGATTCCTATAGCATCACGGCTCAATCTTCCGTGATGTCCATCAACTCCCTTCGGAGATGTTCCAAAGCCTCGTCCATATCCGCACCATCCGCCACTGAAAACGGTTGTCCGAAAACGAACCGCACTTTCGAGAACGGCCATGGGATTTGCATCCGATCCCAGCTCTTCAACGTCCAGCGATGTTTAGCGTTTATGGAGACCGCCATGATCGGCACACCACTCTTCTGAGCTAATCCAATGATGCCATGATGTGGTTGGTACATGGGTCCCCTTGGCCCGTCAACGGTCAAGACTACCGTATGATTTTCCTGCCGCAAGACATTCAGCATCTCAAGAAACGCCTTGACGCCGCCACGGCTGGAAGAACCACGCACAACCCCTACGTCAAAAAAACGGATGAACGTTGAAACATATTCGCCATCCCGCGAAGCGCTGATCAACACGGAAGCGTTACGCCGCAGGTGTTGCGGTGCAAGAGGCGCGGCAAATAGCAGGCGGTTATGCCAGATGGCGGCAATCCGCCCCCCTGTCCGGTCCGGATCCAAAAATCCATGCGGATCAACCACTTCCACCCTCAAAGTCCATGTCCACAGGCGAACAAGGCATGCGGCAAGAAACGCAAGCCATTTTGGCATGTGCCGCTTGTTTTTCAATGTGAAAATCCGCCGTTTGCCTGAAGACATGATTTTTTTACCGATTTTTTCGTGTATTTTGAAGAAAGTTTACAATTACATATTACAATATCCTTACATCCCGTTTAAACAAGAAAACTCAACAAACCGTATTCAACCATGAGCAATTCAAGCTTTGACATCTTCGTTCCTGGACGTGTTTGCCTCTTTGGCGAACATTCTGACTGGGCTGGTGCCTTTCGGCGATTCAATCCGAACATTCTGCCTGGGCAGGTCATCATCACTGGAACCAATCAAGGCATATTCGCCAAAGTCAGACCGCTTCCGGATGTCTTCAAGCTGAAATCAACATTGCCAGACGGAACTATTCAGGAGCAAACCATTCCCATGCGTCAGGCAGATCTGCTGGCAGTCGCGCAGGAAGGCGGTTTCTTCAGCTATGCGGCTGGCGTCGCCTACCATCTGGCTTCATTTCATAAGACCGGCGGACTTGAAATCGACAACTACAAGACAACCATGCCGGTCAAAAAGGGTCTCAGTTCCTCCGCGGCATTCTGCGTGCTCGTCGCACGCGCTTTCAACCTGGCCTATGATTTGAAATTGAATATCCGCGGAGAGATGGAAGCGGCCTATCAAGGCGAGATTCTCACACCGTCACGTTGCGGCCGCATGGACCAAGGCTGCGCGTACGGTCAAGGTGCCGTCATGATGACATTCGACGGCGATCAAATGGATGCCTCGCCATTGAACGTAGCCAAACCATTGCATCTTCTCATCGCGGATCTAAAGGGACAGAAAGACACCGTCCGCATTCTTGCGGATCTCACAAAAGGCTATCCGGAACCTACCAACGAACAAGACCGCAATGTGCATGAATACCTCGGCAAAATCAACCAGAAAATCGTCATGAAGGCAGTGCAACTGTTGAAGGCAGGCGACGCAGAGCAGCTCGGAAAGCTCATGACAGAGGCCCAAGCGGAATTTGACAAACATCTGCAGCCGGCCTGCCCAACGGAACTAACGGCCCCCAAACTCCATGCCATTCTCAATGACGCAAAAGTCAAGGAGTTCACCTATGGTGGAAAAGGAATTGGTTCGCAAGGCGACGGTTGTGTCCAATTTGTCGCTAAATCATTGGAAACACGTGATAGACTCGCGCAATACCTAACCAATGAAAAGAAACTTGACTGCTTTCCGTTGGACATCCTGCCTTCAAAAACCGTCCGCAAAGCCATCATTCCGGCCGCGGGCCTCGGAACACGCATGTTCCCTGCGACAAAAGCCGTCAAGAAAGAGCTCTTCCCAGTTGTCACACCTGACGGCCGTTGCAAGCCAATCCTGCAGACCATTGTCGAAGAGGCAGTCGATGCAGGTGCGGAGGAAATCGCCATCATCGTTCGTCCAAGCGATGAAAAAGCCATAGCGGAATTTTTCTCTCCTGTCGATCCTGCTTATTACGAAAGACTTCCTGAATGGGCCAAACAGGAATGCCATCATCTAGAGGAACTAGGCAAAAAAATCACCTTTATCCGCCAGACGGAACAGCTTGGCTTCGGGCATGCCGTCTATTGCGCACGCGAATGGACGCAAGATGAGCCAGCCCTGCTACTTCTCGGCGATCATCTGTATAGTTCCAATAGTGAAAAATCAAGCGCGGCACAGCTCATTGAAGCCTTCAATCAATGCGGCGGCCACGCCATCGTCTCACTCTACCCAGCCCCCGGCAGCATGGTTCATCACTACGGAACCGCCACTGGTATCTGGGCGAATCCGGAGCATACCATCCTGAAACTAACGGAATTCGCGGAAAAGCCCACACTTGAATACGCCCGTGAACATCTCGCTCTCGACAACTTCCCGCAAGACCAATTCCTCTGTGTCTATGGCCAATATGTCCTTACGCCTGAACTATTTGAAGTACTCGGTCGTCAGATTGCGAACAACATCCGCCAGAAAGGCGAATTCCAATTGACGACAGCATTGGACGAGCTGCGCGCCACCAGCGGAATGTTTGGTTATCTTGTTGATGGCGAACATCTTGATACAGGACAACCAGCGGAATATCTTCAATCATTGAATGCCTTTTCACAAAAAAGCAATTAATTCAAACATCTTTAGCCATTTTAAAACATGAAAAACAATACCGTCATTGTCGCATGTGACAAGAATTACTTCTGGGGTACATTCCTACTTGTTGCCTCTATGCGGAAATTCGAAATGGATGAACCTGTTCTCGTCTTCCAGACAGATTTTCTCAAAGAGATGAAGAATTGCCTTGCGCATTTTGGAAATGTCAATTTCGTAGATGCCCCCTCCAGCGTACGAAATATGGCAGCTCGTAAAGGCGAAGCCATGCTCTGTGCAACAACTGACTACATCACATGGGTTGACTGCGACGGTTTTTTCTATGGCAACTGTTCTGATTTGCTCATTGAACAGGATTCAAATGCCATCCACGCCAGACTCCGTTCAGTTGAAGAAATGCAACGTCCAAACGCAAAAAACAACCTTTATAATATCAGTGAACATCCTGGAACCATTCCCAAACATGTTCTAGAGGTTTGGCAAAAGGATGTCAACGAACTTCAAGAACCAGCGATTAAGACAACCGTTTCATCTTGTTTCTTCTCATTGAATAAAAAACACCGTGACTTTATCGAAAAATGGCAAAAACAGATGGATCTAATACTACCAAATAAAAATGCTCAAGTTGTTTGGGATGAATCTATTGCTTATTATCAATTCGATGAGTCTGTTTTAAATAGCCTGCTTTGCTTCATGCAGAATGCCCCTATTATCACACCTGTTTTCAAACTTGACAAAGATCGCAACCATATTTTTCATCACATGGGGTTCCACCCCAAACCTTGGCAATGGTGGAGTCCTTTATCCCTCCGTGTCTATGACCGTATTATGGAAATTATAAAGTGGGCCATTGACAACGGCTATGCCACCTTGCCACTCCCGCTTGCATTCAATCCCAAATATTCATGGTTGCACAAACACACGGGATGGTGGAGCTACTTTATGCGTGCAAAGCGTAAAATCCTTCGCAAACTGAAATCCCAATAACACCCCCAGAAGTCAAATAAACGCTATATCACGGATATCATCTTCGCCACAAGCGATCATGACCAGACGGTCGAAGCCAATGGCTACGCCAGCCGCTCCGGGAATGCCTTCCCTTATCGCCGCCATGAACGGTTCATCAATCGGATAAACTTCACGATGTTCATTCGCACGCAGTTGCGCCGTCGCTTTGAAACGGCGCAACTGCTCATCTGGATCCACCAATTCCGTACAGGCGTTGCCCAATTCCAGACCAGCCACATAGACTTCCCATCGTTCCACGCGATTTGGACGTCCGTCGATGGCCTGACTTAACCCACTGCAAGCCAACGGATATTCCGTCAGAAACATCGGCCGCCCATTGCCCAGATGTGGCTCAACCTTTTCACAAAGGATTTCTTCAAACTGCCCGTTCGCAATGGCTTCATCCAAATCCACATCTGCGTATTTTCTGAAAGCATCCTCCACGGTGATTTCCTCCCAATCAGCCCCGAAATCAATTGTCTGCCCACGGAATCTGCAAACGTCACCACCTGTCGCCACACGAATGCAGTGACGCACAAGATGAATCGTATCTTCTTGTACGACACGCCAATCCGCTTTCAGACGATACCATTCAAGCATCTGGAATTCAGGCAGATGACGGCTTCCATACTCTCCCATGCGGAAACATGGGCCCAACTGATAGATCCTTTCATAACCAGCCGCCAGCAGGCGTTTCATGTGCAGTTCAGGAGACGTTCTTAGCCATTGCGTTCCAGACGGTTCTGCATCAATATAATCTTCCAGTGCTGGAGCGGGAAGCCTCACAGCGGTCTGTGTCTCCATGAAGCCATGACTGTCAAAATAGTCGCGCACACAACGTAGCAGCTTCGCGCGGATTTCCAAATTGCGGCGCATGTCATGTAAGCGTGCAGTGTCCGCCGCTTCGCATGGCGCGGTTGACAATGTCTTGGCAGGACGACACGCTATATATATAATAGTATAGGGAGCCCTTTCCAATTCAGTGGCGTGCTCTTCCCACGCGGCACTCCAATACGGAACATTTCCTTTTAATGAACCATTCGCCGTCTTCTTGCATTCCGGTTCAAGAATTCGTTCCAACACAAGCCCTGTTTCGCGAATCCAATCCGTCATCACGCCAATCGGATACGCGCGGCTGACGGCTTCGCCGCCATCTGCCAATTCCCGTGTCTCAGTCTTTGGCCTGAAATAATCCTTCAGCAACAAGCCATCTTCATCCTCCAAATCCACCCATTCGCCACCAGACAGCGGATGAACCGTACTGAGAATCAGCATGCCGCCTGCTTTCACACGTTCTGCCATGACGTGGATGGCATGCCGTTGATCCACCACAAATGCGATGGCATGGCATGAATGGACAATGTCGAATTGTTCTCCTTCTGGCAACGGCATTTTTTCCATGTCCGCCCGTAAAAACGAAACAATCACGCCAGCCTGCCGCGCCAACTGTTTGGCAAAACGCAATTGTTTTGCAGAAATATCGACGGCTGTGCAGTTTGCGCCATGTTTCGCAAGATAAATGGAATTCTGTGCTCCGCCACATCCAATCTCCAAACAGTCTAGTCCAGAGAGCGTTTTCGGCAAAAGTTCCAATTCCGAATCTCCTGCGATCAGCGGTCCATAATGGAAATCATCCGTCGATATCACCGTCTCCGCCTGATACGCTTCGGCGATTTCTTCCCAATACTGTTCGTTCTTCATGGAAACGACATCCAGCCTTATGGTTCCAAAACTCGCAACGCTGTCTTGACGTTACCTAATGGTGCGGAGACCTGCACCCCCGCCACACGCGAGCGGATTTCCGCCAATGTCTTCCGCGCGATTTCAATACCGATTTCGAGCTGCCCTTCCTTCGTATCGGAAGATTGCATCCGTTCGATGATCCAATCGGGCACCACCACGCCAGGCACTTCATTCTTCATGAAAAGCGCATTCCGCAGAGAAGACATCGGCCAAATTCCCGCAATGACAGGAAGATGCGTATCTGCAATCGCATCCAGAAAACGTTCCAACGCATGAACATCGAACACAGGCTGAGTCGTCACGTAATTTGCCCCCGCCTCCGCTTTTTCATGGAGACGGCGGATTTCACGGTCAAAATCAATGGCGTTCGGATCCGCGCCAACGCCGCAGACGGCAGCCGTCGGCGGATCGATTTTCTGTCCGCCCAAATCCACGCCTTGATTCAAATGCTTCTGCAATTTGACCAAGCCGATGGAATCCGTGTCGAAGACGCCAGACGCGAAGCTATAGTTGCCAAGCTTCGGCGGATCGCCTGTGATAAACAGAAGATTATTCACTCCAACTGCCGCGCAACCAAGCAGTTGCGCCTGCATGGCGATGAGATTCATATCTCGGCAGCAAACATGCAGGACGGCATCGATTCCCCCTTCATTCTGGATCTTCATGGCCGTGACCAACGGCGACAGACGTGGAGATGCTCGCGGCCCGTCCGGAACGTTCAAGACATCAACGCCCGCGGCGGCGCAGATTTTCGCCTTTTCAATGATCGCATCCAAATTCCAACTGCGAGGAGGCGTCACTTCAACGGTCGTAATCCATTCGCCTTTCGCTAGTTTTGCTCCCAAACGAGACCGTTCCGCCAAAGGCTTTTCCTCCACCAGCGGCACTTGCTCCGTCGATTCGATAGCCGTGATGACAACCTGCTTCTTGCCAAGCGGCTTCACGGAATTAGCCAAATCGCGGATATGCGCAGGCGTCGTGCCGCAACAACCGCCTATGGCGCGCACTCCAAGTGCCGCATAGCGAACGGCATACGTGCTCATATACTCTGGATCGCACATGTAGAGCTGACGGTTGTCAACCGCCTGCGGAGTGCCTGCGTTCGGTTGGACAATCACTGGCACGGAGCAGACTTTCACAGCATGTTCAGCGATTCTCAACATGGCGGACGGTCCAAGTCCGCAATTGAATCCAACGGCATCCGCAACTGGAAGGCCGTCTTCACTAAAAGCCGTCCTGTTTTTGATTTCCTCCGCCGTAGCGTCACCGTCCGGCATGGAATGGGACAGCACAAAAGCGGCGTTTTCCCCAATCGCCGCCATCGCCTTTCGTGCCTCCAAAGCGGCCTGACGGGACGGCAACGTCTCGAAAATGATGAAATCAGCGCCCGCCTCCAGCAAGGCAAGTGCCTGGCGTGAAAGGACATCCACACGCTCTTCTTCCGTCGTACCCGTCGTGCGCAACGGTCCTATAGAGCCAGCGATGAGAATACGCCGCCCCCAGTTACGCGAATCACGAGCCTCCATGGCGATTTTCACAGCCGCATGATTGATGTCCGCCATTTTCGGGACAAGCCCATGCTGCAGCAAGGCTATGTCATTGGCGCCGAACGAATTGGTCGTAATGACATCCGCGCCGGCGGCCAGATATTCCGTATGGATTTCACGAACAAGCTTTGGCTCCGTGACGCAAATTTCATCATAGCAGCGGTTTGTGAAAACATGGCGGCGATACAGCTCCGTTCCCATGGCACCATCGAAAATAACCAACTGCTCCTGCAGAAAATGATTCAGTTCTATGCTTAGCATGCAATACACCAGATTATGCGATCTTCAGATACAAGACGTCGAATACTATCCTTATAATATAACTCTTGTATCGACGACCGCCATAATCATCTGTATTAAGAATCCACAAAAACGCCTCATCCGGCGCATCTAGGCGATTCGATCACGAACAGCACTTCACGCGCCGCGATATTGTGCTTTGCTGCCACGAATTCAACGACTTCATCATCCAGATACGCCCACGCCTGGCAGACACGCAGCTTATTTTCCGCGATCCAATCCAAAAAGTCATTGATACTGCACAGATGGATGTTCGGCGTATCATACCAATGGTACGGCAATGATCCCGTAATCGGCATCCGCCCGCCGAGCGCGAACGAAAGGCGTACGCTCCAATGCGCAAAATTCGGAAACGAAACTATTCCGTATTTCGCCACACGGAGCATTTCCTTCAATGTCTCCAATGGTTGCGGAAGCGTCTGCAGCGTCCGTTCCAGAACGGCATACGTAAAGCTTTGGGTCTGAATGTTGTTCAACACTTTTTCAAGATCCATCAGACAAACGGGAAGTCCTTTTTCTATACATGCCAACGCCGCCTTGCGATTGCATTCCACGCCTTGGCATCTCACATCCGCCAATTTGGCGATGCTCGCCAGCAATTCGCCTTCTCCGCACCCCAAATCCAGTACCGAATCGCCGGACGAAAGCAGCCGATCAATGTATTCATCCTCCCAATGCGCAGGCGGCGAGTCAATGGTTTGTTTCGCCAACGCGCGCTCCAACTGGTGTTGCAACGTGATGAAATCACAGTCGATGCTGTTGACGCCCAATGTGCGCAAAAACTGCTCGCTGGAACACTTCGCATCTTGTTTGTCGAATTCTTTCTCCATGCTTGTGTTCTCCTTACTATTTCACGCAACGCAGTTTGGACTTTCCTTTCAGGAACGCCGTCAGCAGTTCGCCGACGGCCTCCTCCTCCACCAGGAAGGCGTCATGACCATAGCTTGTCTCAAGCTGGACATACGTGACAGGAATCCTATCATGCAGCAACGCACGGACGAAATCCTCCGAAGCCTCCGGCGGATAAAGCCAGTCCGATGAAAACGAAACCACCATCATTTCAGACTTGATTCGCGTAAACGCCTTCCGCAAGTCTCCATCGCCCCACTTCTCAGCTGCGTCGAAATAATCCTGCGCACGCGTCACATACAGGTAGCTGTTCGCGTCAAAACGCTCCACAAACGTCTCGCCTTGATGTTCCAGATAGCTCTCGACAGCGAACTCCACGTCAAATGTATGGTTGGCATAGAAATCACGCTGGCGGCGGCGACCGAATTTCACATCCATGCCTCTGCCAGATAGATACGTAATATGCGCGAGCATTCTGGCGGCAGCCAGCCCCATGTCCGGATGTTCGCCGCCGTAATAGTTGCCGTTGTTGAAATGCGCATCATGCATAATTGCCTGCCGCGCAACGGCATTGAATGCAAGCCCCTGTGCGGAAAGGACGGGGCTCGCCGCCAGAACGATGCATTTCTGCACACGTTCCGGATACGCCAAAGCCCATTCCAACGCCTGCTGGCCGCCAAGCGATCCGCCGCATACCGCGTACAACCGCTCAATGCCCAACTCGTCCAACAGCATCGCCTCCATCCGCACCCAGTCGCCAACGGTAATAAACGGAAAATCAAGGCCATACGGCTTGCCCGTCGTGGGATTGATGCTCGACGGCCCCGTCGAGCCATAGCAACTTCCCGCCACGTTCATGCCAATGACAAAAAAGCGGTTCGTATCAAACGGCTTGCCTGGCCCGACCATCGCGTCCCACCAGCCCGGATATCTCAACCGCCATGGCCGATTTGTTTCAGACGCATCGGCGTCCCATCCCGCGATATGCGCATCCCCCGTCTACTGACAATACGAC